>Ga0325405_1000135_pt1 | contig 68066 bp, 37 predicted proteins | sample PopdelMetagenome_21_FD_205663 | JGI IMG/M metagenome (GOLD analysis project Ga0325405, IMG submission 205663) | Populus deltoides microbial communities from Bellville, Georgia, United States - Xylem-Control-R2 | ecosystem: Host-associated > Plants > Phyllosphere > Stem > Wood/Secondary xylem...
CCTTGTTCATTCGCATCAGAAATCTGTTTATATTATATAATATATCTCTTTGATCTTTTCATAAACTCAGTATATAGGCTGGAAACCTGTGACCCGATCTTTAAGATCATTCTCAGGTATAACAACGTCATGTACTGAGTATTATTATTATTACTATTACTATTAATATTATTATTACTGTTACTATTATTGTTGTTATTATTGTTGTTGTTGTTGTTGTTTTATTAATTATAATTTATACAATTAACCTCTCTGTGGTTCGACCCCGGTCTTGCCGGGTTATTTATTACCGTGACACTCCTGCACTTGGGATAAGACATCAACTCTTTGATCGTGTCACTATTCCACTGGCTTCTTGACAACTCTACCTCAACTCTAAAGTATTAAGGATGCCCACCTGCAAAGTCTCTTGGAAGCCTACCAAGACTTATTTCAGGAACCTAAAAGGCTACCACCACCCAGAACCTATGATTATAGGATTCCTTTTAGGGAAGGGAGTGAAGCAGTAAATTTAAGGCCTTATAGATACCCATGCCTATAGAAAGACACTCTAGAGGGAATAGTGAAAGAGATGTTGAATGCTCGAGTCATTAGAACAGGAAACAACCCATTTACTTCCCCCAATGATTCTTGTCAAGAAAAAAGACTCTACGTAGAGGTTGTGTGTACTATAGAGCTTTGAACAAGCTCATTATCAAAGATAAGTATCGTATCTCAATGATTGAAGAGCTGCTAGAAGAATTGGTGGGGGGTTATGATCTTTTACAAGATTGACCTCAGATCTGGTTATCATTAGATCTTAATGTCCCCAGGGAAAGAATTTAAGACAGTTTTTAGGACACACAGTGGCCATTATGAATTTTTGGTTATGCCCTTCGAGTTAACCAATGCTCCAATCACAATTCAGAGTTTAATAAATGAAGTTTTCAAGGAGCACCTAAGGAAGTTTATCTTGGTGTTCTTTGATAATATATTGGTGTATAATCAGATACTTGTCGACAATTACAAGCACCTAAAGACGGTCATTGACAGGATGGAAACCGTTGCTTCCTGTAAGGAGAATGTCTGAAAAGAATGCGATGCCATCTGAAAACTAGTTACTGAAAAGTTAAATTAAACTACTTATGATTTTTTTAATATTTTAAAGGATTATGACAGGTTGCTAAATATTATATTTGATTTTCAAATATAAATCAATTAATTATTGAATTGATAATAAATTAAATTATTTAATTTATTTAATCCTATTTTATTTAGGATTATGATTTATATTTAGATCAACTTATTAAGAAATCTAATGGGTCACACATATAATAATCATTTATCATAAATTAAAATAAGATGATTAATCAAGTGTGACTTGATTGTAAATAATTTCTAGAAATTGAGGACTAAAATATAATTAATATAGGGGATTACAGTTCTACACCTAGAAAAAATCAAGTAGGAATTTGATTGAATAAATTTTTAAAATTATCCTAAGATAATATATATATATATATATATATATATATATATATATATATATATATATATATTATTTAAGGGGCAAATTGATATTTTTTTTCGTTTAGAGTTTTTAGGTTTTTCTTTAAATAAATTGTTATGTCTTTTTTTCTGACATTACAACAGTATAGTACAAAAACATTGAAAAATAAAAGAAAAGAGTTATACTCAAAGCTATAATAATCTTTCTTTTCTAAAAGGGTTTAAGAGATTTTTCATTAGTAGTTAATATGGTTATTATTAGAAACTGAATACTTGGACAGCTTATAATTTTACAACAATTCAATCTTGAAGTAATTATTGCTGAAAAAAAATTTAATCTTTAAATAAATGGTTTTAAATATATCTAATAGATCCTTGGAATTTCTTACTCAACGATATATATAGACCTCTATCCGGGAAGACTTCTCAAACCTCTTAAACTTTTCATATTTGCTGCTCTGTGTATTTGTTGTGTTAACTTCATATAGGACATTCTGGCAACAGTTATTGCTGATTTAACTGTTAATGAAAATAATGTTAAAAATTTGGATTTTTCTCCACCAGACTTGGTACTTTTCATTTGAGAAAGCCAGTAAGGACATGGTCGCAAGTTTGTTTTATTGAATTCAGCGCGATGAGCAGCACCCTTTTTATTGTTCATAAGACAGCCTTTTAACGACATGGGAAGTGATGGAGGACATGTGGCATGTGGAGAATAATCAGGAGGCTGAGTAAGTAAAACAAGAGGCAAAGATTGTTTACCTTCTTGAATGCCTACAGAAAACACCACCTCCTGTATTAGTATTTTGTGAGAACAAGGCTGGTGTGGGTGACATTCACGAGTATCTTCTCCTGAAGGGAGTTGAGGTTGTTGTGGCTATTCATTGAGGCAAAGGCCAGGAAGAGAGTATGCTATTTCATCATTTAAAGAAGGCAAGAAAGATGTTTGGTTGCAACTGATGTCGCCTCAAAAGGCTTGGATTTTCCTGACATTCAACACTTAATTAACTATGACATGCCTGCTGAAATTGAGAACTATGTAACTAGGATTGGGCGAAGAGGAAGATGCGGTAAGGCTGGAATTGCAACAACTTTTATAAAAAAAACCAGAGTGAGACAACACTTCTTGATCTGAAGCACCTCTTGCAAGAAGCGAAGCAGAGGTTCCTCCTGTTTTGGGTGAGTTAAATGATCCAATGGAAGATGGAGACACAATTACTGCTGCAAGTGGAGTTGAAGGGTGTGCTTATTGTGGTGGTCTCGGTCACCGCATCCGTGAGAGCCCCAAGTTGGAGCATCGGAGAGGCCAGCAACTCGCCATCTCCAGGACGGATTATTTTGGGTCTGGTGGTTACAGGGGAGAAATCTGATGTATTTGTACGTCTTTTCATATTTTTGTACCGTGTTTGTGTTACAGTATAAGAGATCTTTATGCTCTGTTAAATGGCTGGGATACAAGAGAGAGGTTATTGTCAAATTTTATGATGTGGAACCTGTAAATGTAGTATAGGATAAAAAGCATTGGAGAAATAGCCTGCTGGCAAAAGAAAAATTAGAATATATCTTGCCCTGCTCATCGAATTGTCATGTCGCTTGCACAAATTTATCCCTTGATATCATGAACTGCATACTGGAGAGGAAGCGAAGAAAGTTCAAGGTCCTAAAAACCACTCCATGCTATTATAGTCGAATCCAATTAGAATTATATGTTTAATAAGAAAAGCATTTGTTTATTCTCTCATGTTCTATCTCTACAACAAATACGGGTAATGATAGGATTACTTTGGGACCGATCAATCAATAGCATTATTTAGGTTCCTGTCTTTATGCTTCTGTCAAAGGCTTGCAATAACCTTCAACTTCCTCGCAATTAGATGGGAAACTCTAGTTGATCCTCAACTTTGGTGCTTACAAAAACCTCTCCAAATACTTAATCAAATACAAATGAACCAAGTCCTCGCATGCAAGCATTGATAGCTACTGTGATTAAGAAAATCGAGAATTAATAATAATTATTTAATGTAGACCTAGACCTAGTAGTATATCCAGAAGAAGAAGAAATAAGAAAAACTGAGAGGGAGAGGGAGAGGGAGGACAAGTTTCAGAATCTACAACATTGAAAACGAGCACAGGGGGCCTTGTGCTTCCTTGCATGAAGGCTCTCTGATTTTGGCATTTGCACAGGACTGCCTATCAACTCCCAATGCATTCTGCATCATTTTAATTGATCATTTAACAAAGTTAGTATCCAAAAATTATACGATCCAAGTTGAAAATAAACAACATGCACGTTTAATTAGCTTACACTGGAAAGGAAAAAGATCCTGTACTGCTTCCATCTGATTGATTTGAGTCGCTAGATTTAGCAGATACCGTCCCGCAATTGTCATTCTCTCCAATATGGCACCACGTTGTTCTAGCATTACAAGGTGGGTCTAGACCCGAATGGCTGTCAACTGCTTCCTCCTCCTATTGAGAAATAAAAGAAAAAATTAAATTTGATGCTCTAACCCATTTCATCCACATCACAAAGCCAACAAGTTTCACTGTTGTTAAATTCATAGCAATCAGTCCTACGTATTATTCGAATAGAAAATATGTAGCATGTCATGTAATTTTCTACGTGATTACTTCAGTTTTCTAATCTTGGCGTGTAAATTTTGTTTTAACTATTGAAAAAGAGAGAGAGTGTGTTTTTACGTTTTTAACAGGAGTCATCTCTGTCTCATGTCCATTTACAACAATTGACTTCCTCTGATGGCTGCTCTTCCTAACTGTTTCTGAAACCTCTACACAGTGAAGCTGTTTTGGCATAGTAAAAAGATCGAAGAACATAAATATTGAATCTTTCATTTGTAATTTTGCACTGAATCAATTATACTTGCCTTGTTAGCTCAATATCTAACCATTTGCAGAACAGAAAATGAAGAAATGGTTGCCCAGTGCTCACCTTTCGATTGACAGACCTTGGACTTGTATTATTAGCAGTGAAATGAAGAAATGTTTCTGGCGACTTGCATTCTTTCACAACATCAAAACCACCATCCTCTCCAAAACAAAAAACAATGTATTCCTCATCTTGCAAGTGGGGCCGGCACGAGTCCCTGCTATTACAATTTTGCACTGAAACACTACTGTCAACAGTAGCCTGTGTTGAACCAGGATTTACCTGTCTGAATTTTTTATTTTTTTTCGATAATTTTTTGTTTATTTTATTGCCACCTCTAGTACTGTCTTTTTTCACGCCAAAAACCATGTTTCTGATTGGCAGTTTAGATGATGAATTCGGAAACGTTTCCTGTTCATCATCTGTAAGGAAACAAAAACATACAGAACTCACAAATATTAGGAAATGCTAAAGAACAGCAAACAGAAAGAGAAATCAACACAACGCTAAAGCTGATAGTTTTTGCATGAAAATTGCTACAACGAAAAAAAACGAGTACTTCTACACAACCCATGTGCCCGAATTTTATTATTTTTTTCTTTTTAAAAAAAAATGATTGATCAAGCTCAGATAGAATTCTTGTGGGTACCTAAAGAAAACCTGCAAGCCAAGAAACAGGACGCCCAGTCCCTCACTCTCCATCTAACAAGCCTGGTCATAGTCAATGGTGTGGACATTTTTTTATTTTTTTTTTTTTGACAGTTACGAAAATGCTCTATCCTCTTTTCAAGAAAAAAAACAGTAGACAAGAGGAAATGGGGACAGGAGAGGGAAATGGAGGCTTTTGAATTTGAAAAAAGTAGAAGAAGTGCACGAATAAATTAGGGAGTGACGGGCACTCAGGCAGTGTGGAACAATTATGACCTTGAGACGGTTATGATTCTAGATATGGTAAAAAGAGAGAGAGAAATTGAAGGAGATAATGAGATGGTTGGCAAAATCAAGACTTTGGCAATAGCTGTTATTTTTTGGTCCTTGAGAGAACACTCAAATTCTTGACAGGTGGGTTTTAATTAGCTTAGCTACCAAAAATCTTAACGTTGTACCAAATGAGCTGAGATGAGACTGCCTCTTCTTTTACAATTTATGTCCCTTAAATTTCGATGCCTACAAAAACTTGACCGTTGATTCTTCTTCTTCTTTTAAGAATGGAAATAGATTTTTATTTTATTTTATTTTATATTAAAATTAAATTTCTACGATTCAATTTCATAACCTTTTCTAAGATTAAAACCTTAAATTAAATGAATACTAAGCTAATTTATGATTCTTAATTAGCTATATATTGAGGATTTTCTCTCTAAATAAAATTAAGTTTTTTTTTTATTCCTTGCACATGTTCAAACTCTTATTATTTTGTCCGTTTTTACTTGTTAGAGTGTGAATCCTGATCACTTGATTAATAGGTAGACTATTTGTTTAATTCTTGTGTCACTCAAGATTTTTTTTAATATGATTGATTCTATTGCACCCCATCAATTTCAAATTCCTTCTTATATTTTCTTGTAACAATTATTATTTTTAATAATTAACATGTAAATATTTATTTTTAACATAAACACCGACACAACAAACCTATTAAAGAGTTTTGCAATATTCTACACACACATGTATATATTTAATATGTCTTGTAGTCAATCGATTGGTTACATATGATATTATTATATTCATGTAAATATATATTTATTATTAATAAAGGTTTAATTTATCTTTAATATTCATATAATATTAGATTAATAAATCTATAGTAAAAATAAAGTTCATGGGTCAAAAATGTTATGCAAAAAGAAATTATAAAATTGTTATAATTATGGAATTTTTATTGTATCGAATCATTGTTTCTAAAATGTTCTTGATTGATGCTCCCTTAAATACTAGACATTCAATAGAGTCGTAAAGACCGGTACATATTATATTCTTTCTTTTATGAAAGGAAGTAACTATTATTATAAGCTGAGGTATAAGAGATACATAAAACTAATATGTAAGTGCTTGTCATAAGACATGTATAGTGAACTGACCCGCATGAGAATTTTATATGGAGAGATCAATTTTGTTTATGGAAAGGCTCACGTGACGGTTGTGTAAGTGATCTTTCAACTTGAGATTACTAAGTTATCTTATATAGAGAATGTTATACTTTGATCCTGTTACATGTTATCTTAATCGAGATAATGAAAGGACAGATATTAGAAATAACATGAATTATATGAAGATACTTAAGTGATTAAAAGAGAATTCATCACCCTAAATGAATTAAAGAAAATGTTTTATTTGTTTTCAAATAATATTGACTGAGAAATTCTTGGTCAAGGTGAAATAAGATTTGAAAAGAGTTTTAAATCTTATTCAAACGATTAATGATTATTATGTAGAGAACAAACATAATTTAACATGACAAACATACTTTATATATGCTTTAATGTTAAATCAAAACATTATTGATGAAATAATATTAATTACACTGAGAAACCAATTATTAAAAGGTTAGATCAAACCACTAATGACTTCTCTAATATTTTAGAAATCATGACACGTTGTTAAACGATGAATCTGATCTTCAAATATAAATTAATTAATTATATAATTGATAATAAATTAAATTATTTAATATATTTAATTAGAATTATATTTTATATTTGGACCAATATATTAGGAACCTAATGGACCACACACATTAAAAATCATTAGTCATAATTAAAATGATATTATTTAATTAAGTATGACTTGATTAAAATATATTTTAGAAATTAAAAACTAAAATATAATTAATACAAGGATTATATTTCTAAATCTAGAAAAATGTTCCTGATTTAATATATAGATGTTATTCAAGGGGAAAATTGATATTTTGTCAATTTATAGGTTTTTTAGATTTCTCTATAAATAGTAAACTATGCCACTTATTTTTTAGAGGTTGTTTATTAAACAGTAAAACTACAAAAACATAGAATTAAAGCTAGCACTCTAGACATAGCAATCTTTCTCTCATAAATAGAGATTTAGGAGATTTGAAGATTTTTCACGGGTGGTTCGTGTGGGTTACCGTTAGAGGACAAACAATTGGACAACTTGTAGTTTGCGATAACTCAGTCTTTAAAGAATTATTCAAAGCCAAAAAAGATTGGATTTTCAGGTAATAAATCCCTAAATGACTTTAAATCTATCTAATAAGATGACTCCTAAATAATTTTATTTTATAATTTCCGCTACATATATAATATTTGAGAAATCATATACATATATATATATATATATATATATATATATATATATATATATATATATATATATATATATATATATTATACAAAAGGCTCAACCAATACAAAAGACTGGGAGATGAAGTCAGAATTCACAACCAATAAATGGAGAGTAGAACATATATATAAATAATTGAAAAACAAAAATGTAATGCCTCGTAGCAGATCAGTAATTTACCAATTATGGCATCAAATCCAACCAATTGAGAGTGACCACGTTGAGTTTAGAATTTTATTATCATTTTTTTTGGGAAGGGATAAAAATTTGCCACTTGACTATCCACAATTGAGTCACCCACCAACCGATTGTCCATATTAACTCAGTCCCTCGAATATTGATGTTTTGTTTAGTTAACTCTTGTTAATTGATTTGCTGATTTTGCAGCATGATGATTTTTTAAAAAAATATTTTTATTTAAAAATATATTAATATTTTTAAAATTTATTTTTAATATCAGTATAGTAAAATAATTTAAAAATATAAAAAAATTATTTTAAATTTCAAATTCTTACAGAAACGAGAACAAGTGTCTTCAATTCTAACATAATTTATTACAGCCACAACCTGTAATAAATTGACGCTAAAAATAACGTCCAAGTTTGCCTCCCTTCTATAACAGACACTGACAGAGGCTAAATGCATTTATCATTTCATGTCTCGCTCATGTGCATCACGTGAGTGACCCATTTAATGTCCAATTCCTTATCATTTATTATAGAATTACCAAATTTAAAAATAGATAGGGAAAACCAAGTGATCAATTGCAAATTGGTACGAAACAAATTCTCTTTGATCCACCTACTTTCCTTTGAATTCCTTTTCAGTCCATTCAATTTTAAAATTTTACTTTTTAGTCATTGAGTTTGAAAAATAAGAAAGAGTTGCTTCAAAATCAGAGAAGAGAGAAAAAATTGTTGATTGAACCCATTACATAAAGGAAACAAAAAAAAATCTTGGTGTTCATGAATTTTATTAACAAGAATAGTTTTGTTAAGGTGTTTTTTAATATTTATATTGTTGAAAAAAGTAAAATAAAACTCGAGAACATTTTGTGAATCAGGTTGATTTTTTATTTTTTTTCAATCAATTCAATGTTAATCTATAATCATAAATTGATTTTTGATGTTTATACGGGATTTTAAACTTTTAGATGTTCATTAGATGTTGTTAGATTTAAAAGAGTTTAAAATAGATTTTTTTCTTTAATCATTTTAGTTGGATTCCTGATTTTCTAACCATCTAAGATAGTCAGAATCAAATTAGAGAAGACATGTTATTTGGTTGTTTTAAAAAAAAAATGAGCTAGGCATGAGGGACTTGTGCACTTTGTTTTAAAGGCTCTTATTTTTTTTAATGAAAAAACCATTTAATTAAATTAATTAAAATTATTTTAAAAAAATTATTATATTGAATACCATTCAATTTTGATTTTTTCAAATGAGATTACGATATTTTTTTATGATATTAGGAAGCATTCCTTTTACAATATTTCATGATTAATTTTTATTTTTTTATGAAAGTTTAATTAAAAAAACTAATTATAATTAAAATAAAATAAAATATATTCAAGATATTTTTTCATTAGATATCGATTAACTTAACATTTATTTTTTAATGATATTCTTCCCTTTAATGATATTAGTAATCACTTCGTTAATTATTCTATGTGAACTTACTATGCATGTCTTTTTATATGTTTGTGATCATTAATATTCTTTAAAAATAAAGTTCAAGTAATTATATTTATTGTTAATATCTTTTTTTAATTTCTTTTATACTTCTTATAAAAAAATATTTTTTTGGTTCATAAAAGGAAAATACCTTTTATTCTCCATGATTTTACTGGCTATCTTTTCTATGATTTTCTTTTTTTCATAACTATATAATTAGTTAAAAAAAATTAGCTTTTGAAAATTTCTCCATTACAGCAGCGCCCAAGTAATATATCATTGTTTTCTTTCCTAATACATTCACCTAAAAAGTATCAATATATTGTTTTTCTTTTGTATTAAAACTGCCATTTATGATCATTTTGATAAGTTATTTAAAAAATAATTATTGTAGTAAAAAAAAAGTGCATTGATAAGATAACAATGTTGATAGAAGAAAAAAAGAAATTTATCTTTATTTCAAATCATTTTTATTTTTATTGATTTTAATTGCCTTCGATTTTTATAAGTTTAAAAACCCATAAAATATTTTTTTATTGAAAAAAAATAATAAGAAGATTATACATATACTAGAAAATTATTATTTTTTCAATAAAATTGAAATTATTACTTTTCTAACAAGAAACAATTTTATTAGTGTATAATTAAAAAAAATTGAAAAGCTCCTCCCTTAACGCAATCAGTGTTAAAAAAAATTAACATTTATTAACATATATAATTTTTAATTTAATTTATTATTATTTTTTCAATTCACAACAAGAATTTTTCTTGATGATGAAAAACACGTTGTTGTTGCATTTATTATTATTTTTTTGAATAAAAATACTTTGAATCCAGCCCGGAGCTCGAGCACATTACTAGTTACAACCAATCCACGAGTCTTCTTTTACAACTGTAGGTAGAAATTAGAATAATCAAGTAGGGGTATTTAGGAGATGCACTGTTTTGAGACGAAACTTCTTCCTCTCCTTCAAATTCAAAGATTGAGGGTTTAGAAAATAGCTAGTTTAAGTTAAAAGAACATAAAAAGTCAATAAGAACTTAAAAAGTCAATATATAACCACCACTGTCAACAAGACACATGCTTTCCAGAAGAAAAAGAAGCTTATTCTTCATCAATTTAGCTAGTTCTTGTTTATTTTTATGTTTAAAATCGTCTTTGAAAAAATTAAAAAAAATTATTTTTTTATTTTAAATTAATATTTTACTTTAAATTAATATTTTTTAGTATTTTTATATCATTTTAATACATTGATGTCAAAAATATTTTTTAAAAAATAAATAAAATATTATTTTAATATATTTTCAAATAAAAAACACTTTAAAAAAATAAAAATCACCATTTAATCTATATAAATGGTGCAGACGGCTTCGCTTCTTCAATTGCAAGGCTAAACAGGCCCGGTTTCTTTAATTTTAAGCTTTCATATATATATATATATATATATATATATATATATATTAAACAATACTTTAAAAGACATGGAAAAACATTACTTATCATTTATATAGATTTTGTATGTAATTTTAAGGAACATTACTTTATTTCATATAATAACTAATACACTGAAAGTATCACTAAATCTTTTTTTTCTTTATTTCAACTCAAAGATAAAACATTACTTATTATACATTAATTCTTTTTTTATTTAACTTTCCACATTAACATCATCATACTATTATATCTATAATCTGAATAATTTTCTTAATGTCATGGAAATTTTAAATTGATATCGTTAGTCATAACCTAATGAATAAGTAATCAAGAAAATGTCAACATCAGCTCACTGGCATTATTAGCAACTATTTCCCTAGTTAGCTCATCATAAATTTTAAGGAACATGTCGAAGGCAAGGTATCCACCTTGACATCATTAGCTTTCTCAATTGTCCAAGAAAGCTAGTCAACCCCCCCCGCCCCCACCTTTTTTATTTCTAATCCTTTGGATTTTTATGTTGATGCTAATGAACCTTGTTAGAATCATTAGTCTCCTTTACCAGGACTGACTAATCAAGTTTGAGTAAATGTCGATATCAATGTAACCCATTAATATTATTAGCTTTTCAAATCTCAGAATAGTTAATCAAGTCTTATATGAATACTTTCACTTAACATTTAATAATGTCGATGTCAAAGAACCTTTTGACATCATTAGCCTCTATATTAGGACTAGCTAACCAAGTTTTTTCCATCCATTTCCTTTCTTTGTTTTCCCATTTTTTTAACGATTTTCCATACTAATACAAGAAATAAAAGGAAGTAAATCTAACAATTCTATTAGTGTAAAAATTATAAAATATAGGTGTTCAACACCCACCTGCAATATGTGATTTCCCAGCATTAGCTCCGCCTTGTCATCCAACTACCGAAGTGTCCTCTATCAAAAACAGAATTAAATCATCACTATAAATTCTCATAACCTTAAGAATCATCAAAAACAAAATCAATTCATTACCATAAATTCCCATAACCTTAAAAATCATAACTTGATTCTTTATGACAATTTCCATATCTTCATCATTTTTTCCAATTAAAATTCTTCAAAACACATAATTACACAATCTCTCAATTGTTTTACTATTTCTTATAATTAAATACCATCTATCAAAGCTTTCAAATTTCTTCATTTAGCCAACCATCTATCAAAGCTTTCAAATTTCTTCATTTAGCCAACCACAAGGGTCATACTTTATTTTCCCTTATTCATGTATTTTGACTTCACCATGCCATATATTTATTAACCTTAATTACACTCAATATAATTGAAACACAATTCAAGCCTTATCTCATCAAAATTTATGTCAAAGTCTTATTCCTACTTACTTGATTATTTTCATGATGCCTAGATAAATTCATAAATCACTATATCTATATCAATTCTCACTAAACACACCATTTCAACAAGTACAAATTATTTACCTAAATTTCATAAAATCCCTCTTTTTGTCTGGTCCAAAACCATGGAAAAACATATATTTCTTCCAAAATTTAGCAAAAATCAACACTAATCCAAAGTTTTTATGATCAAAATTACCATTCCAAATAAAGAACACTATCATAAATATTTTTTCTTAGAAAACCCTTACTTTCATAATACAAACTTAATTAATCAATTCCATATCTTGTCAAAAAATGTAAGCTTCACATAGTAAAAGGAATCATTACCTACATATTAAGCACAAGAAACAAGGGAAAAATTGAACTAGAACCCAAGCTTTTAACACTTTCTTCTTCCCTCCTTTATTCCCTTCCTCTTGCTGCCACTTTACCCCTCAAAATCACTCTCTCCCACTCAATTTTCCTTTATAATTTGATGTTTTTGGTGTTGATTCTTCTAACTTTCAAGATTTTCTTTCACTTTCTTTGTTTTCCTAAGGTTTTGTAAAGGTATTTAGCATGTTTTTCTTTTCTCTCCTATTTTCTTCAAATAGCCGGCCACACACACACATATAAACAATAATTTATGAAATTCCTATTATATCCCTCCATGGTAACCTTTTGTTTTTCTAGTTAATTTTTTCTCAATTCTCAACACCTGTTACCGTAAATTTTGAGTTAGGTTATTTTGAATTTCATTAAATGATATTTCAGTACCTTTATTTCCTCTTACATCACTCCCATTTAATTTTTATTCACAATTCTATATATATATATATATATATTTATTTTTCAGCCATTTTCATATTTTCATTTTTTTACATTACATACACCTTTTATTCCAAATTCCCTTAATCCATTATCATCTCTTTATGTGAATATTCAATTTACAAATTAACATAATATTTTCTCCCTTGTCTTTATAAATTTTTTTCTTTATCCAAAGGTTCACATTTCTGAACTCTAATTACTATGAAATTTTAAAAATATAAAAAAAGCCTCTGGAATCTTCCGGTATAATCCAAGATTGATCAAGTGGTCGAATTGAAAGTTATGCTTGTTAAATTAAATTTTGTATTAGAAAAAATAAGTCAAAAATCATCTCTCCTTGTTAGATCCCCAAGCCACCAACATGGCATCCTTGAAAATTGAAAATTCCTTGCCTTTCAAATTTGTTTCCTTATAAAAATTAGGACTTCCAATACTACCAAAGTTGCTGAAATCTTTCCTTGTAGAAAAAGGATTTTTGTTGTATAAGAAATCCTTGCAAAATAAGGATTGTTTGCCAAATTGGTATTCTTGGAAAGTAAGGAATCCTTGCAAAATAAGGATTCCATATGCAATTAAATCATTTTCTTTAAAGAATCTACAAATCATATGAAAAATGTTCCTTTTTCATTTTTCTTTGTTTTTTAGCAGCTTTTAAGCGTGACTTCAAACATGTCATTCTCTCTCATCTAAACAAGTCACGGGGCCTAACATGTATAGATTAAAAGCTTGGTATTTCTAGTTTCCATCTCATATGGAATAGAAGCAGAGTTATACTTGTAGTTTCATATATGGCCTACGCAGTTCATGAATGTCCAATCCAGTATATTTATAACTTGTTAACCCAAATATATTGAATCATCCCAATTAATTTCTTTTGGATCTTTTTAGTTTTAGACCTTGTAATTGATCTAAGTGGCACCTCTAATAGATCATTGGGTGATACTTGTTGATTCTCATCATTTCCCCTCTCATCAAAATGATTCGTACTCGAATTAACAATAAGAACACCATTTATTGGTAATATATTCTCATAATCCTACAACAAAGAAACTAAAACACTATTTTACATAGGACTGTTAGTATAAAAAACATTCTCAATAACAATAGTTTTTACATAAAAGCTCTCGTACTTTTTTTGTTTTACCACCAACACTTTTTTTTTCACAAGTGGCACTTCTTTTCATTCTCTAGTCTTGACCAACTCACTATTTGCTCTTATTTCAACCAACTTACCATTTCTCTCATCCCAAGGTCCTCGATCAAAAAAACAATTTTCTCTCATCTCAAAGCTCTCCAACAAACTCTCATATTATTCCATAAGACCAATTGAAAGATATATTATGTTATGGTCATTAACAAGTGCGCCTTCTATGTGCTTCAAAACTAGTGAACTCTCATTATTATCTTCATCATGTTCATGTAAGCCTTCCAAATTCATATTGTAATGATACACTTCACAATAATTATTCTTGTTATCCTCTTCAAGTTTGTTTGTTATTTCATTTTTATTGTCTAGTGAAAGAACTTCAAAATCATCATAACTCTTAGAACTTATCTCTTGTTTTGCATTGCAATCTTCAACTTTATAAACACCATTATTACTTTCCTCTTGATGTTCATGCTTGATTTCTCTTGTATCATCTATTGAAAGATTTAGGTTTTGGTATGAAATTGTTGTTGTATCGAGAGTTTTCTCTAGACTCTTTCCTATTCTCTTTTCCAATAATTCATAAAAACCCAACAAGTTTTCAACCTTCCCACTCCTAGTTTTAGAATTTAACATTTTGAATCACCATCTGATCATTTTGCATCTTTTTTCATTCATCAAGTAGTTTATTTGTTCTTTTAATAAGTATTGTAAGGTGGTCATCCTTGCTTGCCTTGACAAATCTCATGCAAGTTTTTTTATTGTCAGCATTCACGGCTTGGATCTTCAGATTCTCTTATCTCCTTGTATTATGAACCTTTTGGGATTGTCTCTCTTGCAACTTAGTAAGCATAACTTCATTACTATCTAGCTGATTCCTTATATTATTGAATACCACATCCATGTGCTTAAATTCTTGTTATATAGCTTATAAAAAGAGAAAGTGTTCTTCTCTTTCTTAGCTAATGACCCGTTTTTAGAAGACATCGTCAAGTCTGAAATTTTATATTAGAAACAAGAAATATCCTCACACTCTTTCACGTGTTTACACTCAATACATGTCACTTCACTCATGTTTCACTCAAATTTTTAGCTTTTCACGATAAGTCTCACCGTTTTTTCTTTTACCTCTCTTGCCTGTCACTTCAGTTCTTTAGGGAAATTGAAAACAAATATAAAAACAAATACAAATACAATTACGATTACAAAAACAAAACAAAAAGGAATACAAAAACATCAGTGAAATTCAAGAATTGACTCTATAAAACCCGGAAACTAGTGTGAACTCAAACAATCTGAATTCATTTGCAAACAAATAATTACATATTGAAACAAAAAATATTATGAAACCCGAAATCAACATTTCAACAAACAACACCTAGTAATAAAACCAACCAATTCAGCAGAATCTATATTGCAATTTTCTCAAGTCTCAAATTCAAGAATTGTAAATTTCAATTTTGCATCACTTACAAAAACTTGTGATTTTAACTTTACTTCTTCTTTTTTTAATTTATTGATTTGGCAGTAGGAAAACTTAATTGAAACTTTTGGTTTTTATTTTATTTTAGCCGCAACAATTCAATAATTGAGAAACAACAAGCAAACAATGCAAAAAATTTAAGATAGATAGATGAAATCTGATTTTAGAATCTTGCTTTGATACCAATTAATGTGAACCTAAAGGATAAGAATCCTAGAACCCACAAACATGAAAGAATACAAGTCAAGAAAGTTAAAATCAGATTGATAAAAAACTTAACCCAATAATTACTTGAACTAAAGAAATTATTAGATAAAATACCTGAACCCATTGATTATAAAGAATCAAGAACTGAAAGTATAAGGAAGAACACTACAAAAGCAATTAATCTTTAATAAGTCATGAATAGTTCAATGAAGAACCAAGAGAATGAGCAACCTTGCCACACAAAATATTATTTATGAATCATAAGCAATCTGAAAAAAAAACAAAAAAAAAAACAAAACCTTAAATACATGTTAAACAACCCTATTTATACTAGATAAAACATCTTAAACAAAGCTGGAAAAACAACAAAAGAGTTCTAAATAGAAAAGGAAAAATAATCCTAAATTAACTTGGAAATTAAGTGCAATTTTTACAAGGCCTTTTCAAACTTCATTGCTATGAAATTTTAACCATATATCAAAAAATCAAGACATATAGAATCTTTTGATAAAATTTCAGCTCAATTCAATATTCAGATCAAAATTTATGCTTTTAGTGTAAAAACATGCATTAAAAAAATAAGCTCAAAATTGACTTTCCTTGTCTAATCCGTAAGCTACCATCTTGATATCCTTAAAAATGAGAAATTCTTTGCAAAACAATACTCCCAAACATTCGACTTTTGTCCTTGTAAAAAATAAGACTTCCAATGTTGTCAAAATTGCTAACTCTAATGTTGTCAGAGTTGTTGCTATGTAAGAAATCCTAATTTGTATATAGTCTTGTAAAAATCCACAAATCATATGAAAGACAATCCTTATTCTGATAGTCTTTTTTTTACTTTCCTTGTTTGCTAGTAAATTTTAAACCTAACTTCAAACATATTACTCTTTCTCATATAATTAAATTACTAGGCATATCATATATGAATAGAAAACTTGAAATGTTTAGTTTTCATTCCAACTAGAATCGCAACAAAATTTTACTTATATCTTTAAATATAACCCAAACAATACACGAAGATCCAGTTTAATAGATTTACAACTTTTTAATCTAAATATCTTTAATCAACCTAATGAATTACTCATTACTCTTAGATCGTGTTAGTTTTAAATCTTGTAATTAGTATAATTGATGACTCTAATAGATACTTTGATGATGCTTACATATTCTTCTCAAAAATTGTTCCTCTAATGGATTATATTGATAATGCTTACTGATTCTCATAATAAATTAGTAAAAAAGAGAAGTTTTCAGTACTGGTTTAAAGTAGTTCAAGCCTCACAAAATTAAAATTAAACATTGAATCCTTTCATAACCCCGGAATTCTAATGTGTTTGGTATTGTGGTAGCTTTTGTGGTTGTGATTTGAAAAAAAAATTAAAAAACATTTTGGTTGACGCTCGTTTGGTATTTGTATATGTTTTATTAAAACTGTGGTTGAAATTGAGGTTAAATAAAAAGTAATTTAATGTGTTTGGTTAAAAATGCCTTTCAAATTGGGGTTTTAAAATAACTAGAAAGATATATATTAATATTGATGATTTTTTAATTTAAATATTGTAAATTTAACTACTATTATTTCATCATAAAATAAATAATATTTTATATAAAATATTTTTTATTATTGCATTAAATTATTTACAATTCTATCTAGTACGGAATCCATCCAACAAGGCTGTAGTTTTCATGGTTTCCTGAGCATGCAACAACATCAAGTAAAATAACATCAAGAACAAAATTAAAATTGCGATCAAATTCTGCAAATATTACGTCATCATGCAATCTTCTTCTAATTTATGGAGTGCAATTGAATAATATTAAACACTAGTTTTTCAAATAAAACACAATTAAAAATAAAAATAAAAATTAATTTTTTTTTACTGGATCGAACTCGATTCAATATATTTAGATTTGGACCGGACCCGGTCCGGCCATAAACAATGAAGAGTGAAACTCTCCATTGTCAAGACCGCAGGAGAAGGGGAGAAGCAGCTTAAAAGCTGCTTTCCGCAAACCTGTGTTTTCAACGTAAATTATACTAAGTTGCACACAAATAATAAATTAAGTTTCAACATTAGCCAAACACATTATTTGTGCATTTACTTTAAAAACAAAAGTTGCCGCGTATACAATACCCTCTTAGCTAATAGAGAAATTCATACAAATTCAAACTCAAACTTGAAAGGTAATACTCTAATAACTTTGAATTTAAATAAGAACATATTTATGCTAGGGTGTGCATTGCAAGTGCTTTGATGAAACCCAGCCATCCATTCGTATTCATCTCCCAATATATATCCTAGCTTTTCCAGCCCTAACACCTTCCAGAGCCTTCCACTTTATCTGAAAAGAAATCTTCTTCTTCATCCTCTCCCTGGCTAAGATCGTTACGCAAGAGAATTGAAACAAAGTATGAATCCTTTCAAATATAATTGGTTTTTATTCAATAGTACTGACACAATAATTAAGAAAAGTCACTGGCTTTCCCAATCTTTATGTTCTGCTCCACCAAGAAAGTTGTGACGGCAGTCCTCTGCCAGCTCTTGAAACTCCTGCATTCACCAATAAAATCGATAGCGTTAGGAAGATACAGTTTTTAGAAAAGAAGAAGAAAATAAGCATCACAAAGCATCAGATGCAAGTAGCTCATTGTGCTATGAGGGGAAAAATATGAATTTTACTTGAAATCCAACATATTCAAAACTGTCAAACAAGGCCATGCCGCTTGACAAACTCTTTTTCAGTCATTTCTAGATTAACATTGTGTTCACACACAAACTGCAGGTCTGCATACTATAGATCGCAATGATCAAAGCAATTAAGGTAAAAGTGGTTATCGGAGGATATGACACTAATCACAGATGAAAATTCGTTCATGGAATGACAAACTTGTGATCAAGATGTGCTAGAATTTCTCCCCCAGGGAAAGCTGATTTGGTAGCCTCAAATGCAACTTTGATTGATTCTCTCCAAGTTCCGCGCACAGCCTCAGTATTTAGTTGTGTTTTTGACTGACCAGGATCTTCCATTGGCAAGGAGTACCCAGAAAGCACATGGCCTACCCAAACACCATCTTTTCTGAAAATGGAACATTAAAATAAAAAATAAAATTTGTCATCTTGATAAACAGCCATCCATTTCCATTCAAAAAAACAAATCGCTCAATTCAGGAGCATAGTTACTGTGATGATGTAAGGTACAAAATAATTACTCAACAATAGATAGACAGAAAAAAGATGCCAAGATGGAAACTTACTGAACAATGTCCATGTGCCGGGGTGCATAATGCCCGCCACCTATTCCAAGAAGGATTTTGTTGCTACCACCATTCCTGAATCGATAGAAGTATCAATTTTGCAAATGAAAGTCTAAATTTGAAGGGTTTTTTGGGACATATTGACTGCTCTATTTCCCCCTTCATATATCTATCTTTTGGTGTAAAGTCTTTTCTTTTACCCTTTCCCTTTCCAAACCAAGAGAGGGTCATCACATGAAGAAATGGTAAGCAAGCATCAAACAATTGCATTCACTCGCTGTAATATAACATGGAAAACATTCATGACACATGCAGAAAATCCTTAGGGAAACCAGAAAAGTTTTCCCAGATTATTCATGCCTAACAATCAGGAGTACCAGGAGCATAACAAATTCCCTTTGATTTAAAAAAAAATGGAAAGTCATCTACCCACTCCATATCTTGTTGCTTAAGAAAAATAAGTTGCAATTCATTACTTTAAAACAATGGAATTATCTATTCATTCCATATCTTGCTGCTTGAGAATAATAAGTTGCGTACCTGCCCCAGTCTCCCACAGCAATTCCACTTCCAAGACCCAATCCTTCCCAGACTAACTTCAAGCACCAAACAAATTATATCACTAAACTAGGTAAAATTCTTCATTATCACTTCAAAACTCAAACATAACACTAGTCATGCTGCTTTATAGCTCATTCATAGGCAACTGAAAGAGAGAACTGGATTGTGAAACTATGAATGATTCAAAGTTAAAACTTTCCAATCAAATGCAAACAAAAAAGTGAACTCAGCAGGTAAGTAATGTCATGAAAGCATGCAATTTAACTATAACAAGGCCACTGCATATACAATATAGCTTATTCTGACCAACAAATACCCACCAATGCAATGGCCTGTGCAGCATCCTGCCTCCTCCAGTATTCTTCTGTGCTACCTAGTGAAAATGGAAAAGGAAATCAACAATTAATTAAACCAAGAAAATCAACAACACAAAAGGTCAATGGATTGTAAAACCAAAAATAACAAATCCCATAATGAATAAAGCAGACCTAATCAGTGGTAGAAGCTTACCAATCTCCACAAACATGGTTGGCGAATTAGTTAATGGCCCATGATGTGTGGCTTCTAATGTAACCTAAAACATTGAAAAATTGAAAAAAGTCAGTATGTTTCAACTCTTTTGGTGAAAGGGGGAAGAAAAGGAAATGCACAGCCACAATAAAGAGTTTTTTTTTGTACCATCTAATACTAATACTCATGAATATGATTAAACTAGAGCATAAACTAGTTAATGAAAAAGAATTAATCAATAAATGCAGTTTGAGATTAAACAAAATGCAACAATTATCAGAAAGTTCCTCTAGGCTATGGTTGAATCTCTTCCCATTGAGTCATCCTTGGCTTCCTTTAGATGTACATTCCAAGGAAATTTCAGTGCAAGATTATATTATTTAGCTTCAGTAAAGAAGCAGGAGCATGTGGAAGAGGCAAAATCTCTGGAGGTGTAGAAAATTACTTGCATTAAGAGCATGCAACCATGTTTGCCTACATTTGTTTTCTTCATTTCCCATTCCAGATTCAGCTGTTCAGGAATCGGAAAAGCTTCAAAGGGATTTCTTGATGAAGAGAATGGAAGAGGAATTTAAGTGCAAATTGGTAACTTGGGGAGAGCAGTGTACTCCTTTTGATAAGGATGCTTGAGTGCTCCTGATTGGACAGGTACTCAGTAAAGCATGATAGTTTTTGGAGGAGACTTGTAGTTGCCAAGAGCAGGGAAGGTACTGGAGGCTGGTGTTCCAGAGGAGTTAAAAAAACTCAAGGTGCTAGCTTATGGAACACTATTACAAATGGTTTGGATGTCTATATTAATAGAAATAATAGAATCCCGATCTACTATAATGTTTGGCATGGGCAATCAACCTTTAAAGTGAATTTCCTGATTTCTTCTCTTTAACTTCAAATGAAAAGGGGCAACAACAGCTAGCTATAGTGTGTGGAGGAGTGTGATCTACTGGATTTAATATTTAGAAGAGATTAATTATGACATGACTGGAACTTAGATACAATAAATCCTCCACTGGTATTGCTGTATCTAGGGAATATCTGTGCACTGACAGTTAGATGTAAATGAATTTATGATCTAAAGATATCCCAAGGGTCTTTTTAAGAGGTTCAAGAGAGTTGTATTTTGACAGCTAAATATTTGAGGAGAAGATATATGATTAAAATAAGTTGGAAATTTCTGTGCAGATCTAATTGAGAAGTTATACATCATTAACTTTGAGATTGCCCATAAGCATAAGTAACTCAAAATGAAAATCAAGAATCCAAACCTGTTAGGATTATCAAATGAACACAACACACGCATCGCGGGATTCTACAATCACGGTTATGCAAATGTGTCTTAACATCAAATGTTAATTAACTCATTACCTCGAATTCAGGAGTTAGTTTTTGTGATTCAGCAATAGTCCTCAAGAGCCTCAACCATGGTCCTATCCGAGGATTTGGAGGTGCTGCCCAGGCTGGCTTCCCACCAGCAACAAGAACCTCTCCTTCACTAATATGTGGAGTACCTAATCCAAGAATGCAAATCCGAACAAACATTACATTCTTCATTTCATTATTGTTTCCCCTTTGAATCCATAAGGCTAACACACAAAGAACCAAACAGTAGTACAATAAAATGAAGGTTAATTAATATACCAATTGGATGGACCGTAAGAGCTGGCCGACTAGAAGAAGCAGCATGCTTGCTAAGAAAAATGATCTCATCGACTAACTCGCCGGCTGCCTCCTCCCAACGTTTATCTAAGTGATCCTCCTTAACAAGACTGTTATCCACTTTTATTAGCCTCACTTCCTTGTTTACAAAACTTACGGCATCCTAACAAACGCGCCATATAATTCATGTCAGTCAGTCTCTTGTTTAAACTTTAATTAATTTTGTTGAAAGAAAATAAAGCAAGAAAAGCAGAGGGTGAGAATTGCTGACCTGCAAGGAGGGGCCAGTGTGCCAACCGGGCATGGCTAGAAGAGCCGAGGCTGGGCCTATGGAAGCTGGATCTGAGGTGGTCGCCACCAACAGGATCACCATTCTCTTTTCTCTTTCCTTTGATAACAGTTTCTTCGCGGCAGACGAATTCTTTGGAGAACACAGGACTGGGCATCTGGTTTCCGCGTGACTATTTATAGAGTTTTTTCTTTTTCCACTTTTTACAAAGGCAAAGTTCAAATTGAATTCTTAAACCTTATTTTTTATTTTAAAAACATTTTTAAAAAAAATAATTTTTTTATTAATTTAAATTATTTTAATATACTAATATTAAAAATAATTTTTAAAAAATTAAAAAATATTATTATTTTAATATATTTCAAAAAAATTTAAAAAAATAATTATTATCATATTCTCAATTCTCAAACATCCTCTAATATTATTTTAAAGACTCCCTTTTATTTACTAAATAAAAATATAAAATTAATATTAATTTTTTAATATTCATTAAATTTAAAAAATATTAAATATTATATAAAAAACAAAATAAATTAAATTTTATCTCATTTAAATTTGTAAATTTAAATTATTTATTAATTTAATTTAAATGGAATATTATAATTAAATTTGGTTCCAAATAAAAAAAAGACATCTGTATCAGTTTTTTTTCATGAATAGATTATTATTAAAAATAAGTTTTGATTTCAATAAAAAAATTATAAAAATGAGTTAAAATTTTGATTTAATTAAAAATTAAATTATTTTCTTTTTAATTTATAAAATATAGCTTAAACAATATTTTTATTTAAAAAAGTTGTTTCAAGTCATTTTTTTTATTAAACATACTTCTAATTTAAAATAATTTAAAATTTTTTAAAATTATTTATGAAAAATAAATTTTTAGATTATAAATCAAATTTATAATTTATAATTTATAATTTAAAAATCATGTCAAACATACTCTTAATGGTTAATATTTAGTTAAAATTTTATATACATTTATTATAATAACTCCTAATAATAAACTTTAAAAATTTTGTTAACAGTTTCTTCGCGGCAGACGAATTCTTTGGAGACCACAGGAATGGGCACCTGGTTTCCGCGTAACTATTTATTGAGTTTTATCTTTTTCCACTTTTTAAAAATGCAAAGTTCGAATTGAATTCTTAAACCTTATTTTTGTATTTTAAAAAAAGTTTAGATTTTTTTTATTTTTTATTTTAGATTAATTATTTTTATATTTTCAGATTATTTTAATGTACTGATATTAAAAATAATTTTAAAAAAATAAAATAAATATTATTTTAATATATTTCCGAGCCAAAAACACTTTAAAAAAATAATTGTTATCATACTTTCAAACATCTCTTATATTATTTGAAAGGCTCTCTTCTATTTACCATATGAAAATAAAAAATTAATATTAAAACTTTTTTTAATATTCATTTACTTTAAAATAATATATATTATATAAAAAAACAAAATAAATTTTATCTCTTTTATTAAATTATTTATTAATTAAATTCAAATTGAATATTTTAAATTTGGTTCCAAATAAGAAAAATAACTTTTGATTTCAATAAAAAAAATTATAAAAATGAGCTAAATATTTGATTTAATTAAAAATTAAATTGTTTTACTTTTAATTTATAAAATATAGCTTATACAATATTTTTCTTTAAAAACGTTGTTTCAAGTCAATTTTTTTATTAAACATACTTCTAATTTTAAATAATTTAAACTAATTTAAAATAATTTAAACTAATTTTTTAAAATTATATAAATTTTTTTATTATAAATCAAAGTTAAAAGTCATAATTTAAAAATCATGTTAAACATACTCTTAATGGTTAATAGTTAGTTAAAAGTTTATATACATTTATTATAATAACTCCTAATAATAAACTTTAAAATTTTTGTATGATTTTTTATAAGTATGGTTAAAATTAAAACAATATTCTTTATACTATGCTGCCACTCATATCTTTTTTTAAAGAAAAAGAAAAGAAAAGAAAAGAGAACTTATTTTTTATATTGTAGGTAAATAATTTTTTCGATTAAAAAACTATCTTATCATTTTTATTTAAAAGTAAAATTGAATTGATTATATGATAAAATTAAATATAATTATATATAAAATTAATAATCTAAAATCATTTTTTATTTTTTATTTTGATTGCTTGTATTTATTATTATCTTTAATTGAAAACTCTCAAGACTTTCCAAATTTATTTATTTTAAAAAAACTAACTTGATAAACATTGCATTAAAAATATATGAGTAGTAATTGTAAGAAAAAAAATATTATTTCTTAATCAACAATTTTTTTTTCATTTCTTTTTTTTATTACCTATATTTTGTAATATTTATAATCAAAAGCTCTTAAAAAAAGCTCGAAATAAAACTTGATAAAAAGAAAAACATTGAATCTCATATATTAATATTTGTATTTTTAATATTAAAAAATAAAACGATTCTCCTTAAATTATATTATATTACAATTTGAGTGGATTACTTTTTTCTTAATTAGTAAATATTAAAGTTATAAACATGAATAATAATGTTATGCTTCTTTTGACTAAGGAATCTTTTATTATATTAGTATAGTTTCTAATTAGATATAAATCATTTTCTATAGAAGAGTCAAAGTTAACATAAAAAAAAAAAAAAACCAAAATTCAATATAATAATCTATGAAGTTTTAAAGTAATATTATTATTTATGGATTTTAATTATATGTGCAGTGAATATAAATTAAAATATGTTCGAATAGAAATTTTATAAATCATTTTGTTCAAAAGAGTTTTTTTAATATTATTAGCGATTGTAAAAAGAAATAACGAAAACTTAATGAATCCTTTCTTCCAAAAGAGTCAAAAATAATATAAGACAAACTAAGGAGAACAAATAAAAATACTATGACTTAATTTAATAATTTGATATAATTTTTTAAATTTTAATTATTTTTTTTTAAGTTCTATAGAGTTTTGATAGTCAAAATAAAATATTAATAAGTTAATATATATAGATTGAGTTTGAGATATTTATTTTATATTATTTAAGTGTTGTTTTATGTATGAATAGGTATACAATGAAAAAATAAGATAAAACTTTTTTGATAAACTATATTAATATTTTAATTTCTTTTTTAATTAGAATTTATATATTAGTATTTGCAATATTTTATAGTCTTGTGTGTGTGTTGTTATTATTTTATATAGAGTATAGTAGCCTGTGTCCTTGCATTTTTCTACAAGGCTGGACTATTTTTTAAAACAAAAAATATTATTCAGGTATCGAAAATAGATAAAATAAATGTATAAAAAATCATTTATAAAAAATATGTAAAAACTCTAATTAGAATTAAGCCAACACATAACATTTTGTCAAACTCATGGTTCAAATTATATTACAAGAATAAATTGATTAAAAAATTATTATAAAACCTTTTCAAAAAAAATATATTAACTTTTTAAATTCATGACCCGAGTAATTAAACTTGAAGCATCTAATCTAGAAAAAATCATGAAAATCAATCCCAAAAAAATAAATATTAAAGGATGAAGTTGAATAAAAAATTATAATCATACAAAAGAATTTTAAAAATTAGCAATTCAAAAATGAGGATCAAAATCATTACTACTACTATATTATTAATAAGTAATGTCATCACTATTATTATTATTATTTATAACCATTATTATTATTATTATTATTATTATTATTATTATTATCACCATCACCATCACCATCACCACCACAATTATTGCTAACATTATTATTATTAGTAATAATAGTAGCATTCTTATTAATATTATTATTATTTTAACAATTATTACCGCAATCATCATCACTACTATTATTATTGTTGCTATTACTATTGTTATTATCTCTATCATTACAATAGATATTATTAATATTTTTATTATCATCACTATTTCTTCTTTTTCTTCTTCTTCTTCTTCTCTCTCATATCATCATCATCATCATCACTAATTTAATTTTTGTTATTGTTATCATTAATAATATTATTATTTCCATTACTATTTTTTGAATTATTATCACTATAATCATCATCGTCGTCATTATTACTATTATCAACAATAATAATAATAATAATAATAATAATAATAACAACAACAACAACCATGAACTTGATTTGAATGATAGAATTGAAAACTATAAAAATTTCAACAAAAAAAACCAAGGAAAACAATAAGAAATAAAAGAAAATGGACCAAAATAAAATCATTATTATCATTGAAAAAACAAAAATCATAAACTGATTTGAAGGATTGATGCAAACCTCGTGATCACGTGGTCACGCAAAGACACCAATTCCCGGAAAGCCAAGTAAATCAGGTTTGATAGAAGTGTGACACAAAGATAACTTGTACCTAGGCACCAACACTATTGGAAACGGAAACCCCCACCCAACGAATATTGATTCGCGAACGAGAAGTATAAGGATGACGCCACGAAGCTAGTTGTTCTTTGATAAGTCGTTTTCAGTTCTTTAGAGAACCAAGGAAGGGAGATTATCCCACCAACACACAACAAGTGCAGCAAAGAAGTTTATTGATCTGAAAATTGCGTAACCTTACATGTTTAGTTATGCCTTTATTTATACTGACTCTAGACTTAAAGAAATCCTAATGGACCCCTCTTAGGTGGACTTATATGAAGCCCACTTACAATTGACCCAAATAAGTAATAATAACCAAAAAACTAAGAAGAAAATAATAAAAATCCAAAAATTATCATCCTAAATATGCTAGAATTAGATTTGTCACCCTTAAGAAGTCCTACATAAACTAGGAAAAATCTGATTTGGAAATTTTTGTGTTACTGCCCCCTTTCCTTTGATGTCCTTGATTAACTTGGACAAATAAGAAAACAAATTTTCTCTTTTGTTGCTTATTTAATTACTTTCTTCCTATGTTAGGAAAAGCATTAAATAGTCCTTCCCTCTTTAGGAATAAGATATGGCCAACTTCCTTACTTAATTAGAAGAATAAATTGCTGACTTTTTATCTTTGTAGCATTAGGAAAAAAAACAAGCCTAACAAGGCTGGTATTGGGCCGGACACAACAATCTCTTGTTCCACACGAATTGGGCTCTTCTTGGACCTGAACTAGATGAATTAAAGGTTGTCCATCATGCTCTTTAAATGTCCCAACCCCTCTAGGTCCATCTTACTCCATAAGTTCTGAACAAGCCCATTCAATATTTCTTTAAGCTTCTTTGCCCTAGCTCTTGTGATTGGTCCAATTGGCACCTCCAATAGGTCGTTGGCATGATTACGCTTGGTGTTGGGTTGATCTGCATCAAAGATAAAATTAAAACCCATAAAAACTTTGATAAAAAGGCAAAGGAAAAAATAAGAAAATTAAAGTAGAAGAACCGAATTGAAATACCTTAAATATACAAATTAAACTCCAATATTTGAATTGAAAACAAACAAAACTTTAATATGAAAAAATGACTAAAAAACAATAATCAAAATTAAAAGGTCTAAATATGAAATAATTATAACAATGAGAACCATAATGTATTTACCAGAATAGAGGAGATAAATAAATAAAGAAAAAGAAAAAAGGTCACCGGCCATATTTGAAAAACACGCGGTGTTTATAATGAAAAAAGAGATGGCAAGGAATAAACTAAGATAGTTGAAGCCCAATTTCCACAGTTAGAAACCACCACACACCCACCTAGAGTGTGCGGTGGTTCAATTGACGTGTAGCTTTTTAAATATACAATTATTATTTCAATGCTTAATTGCTACGAGCTTTTTGTGGAAAAAAGCTATGTTTCTTCTTATATATAAATTTTTGTTCCTGTCTCTCAATTTATTTGTTAACAAATAATGGAAACTCTATTTCATAAAATAAATTGTTAATTTAATATCATAATATTTATCAACAGATTAAGCAAGATAAAACAAATCAAAATAAATTTAGCACTTCAAACCAAAGTGTGAAACAATAGAAAACCCAAATATCTAAAAGGAAAGAATTGACTATGACAAAGGGATAAACAGGTTAATGTAAGAGGATAATTAGTTGAGCTAACGTAAATTTCAGTTTTCTTTTAGCTTATAGTGTTAATGAAGTAGCATGGAGATTTATGTGCATGAGACAGGGGAGAAGTGTATTAGAGAAACATCACGATCAAATGAAACCCACGAGAATTGAGAATCTGGGAAAAGCACGCTCGGTCCCGTTTTTTATTAGCTGAACCTAGCACACTTTTTAAATGGATTTGTAGTTCACGAGCACCCTAGCAAACTACATCATCATCATCATCATCAATCAGATATGATAGACTGGATTCTGTCACACGGACAAATATTCAATTAAGAGATCACTCATTTGAATATATATATTTTTTAATTCCCTTTTTGCTGGCATCCCTTTACTTTCTTAAGCCAAAAACAATAAACAGTGCAAATTAAGATGAGCAAATATTTCTGAGAATTAAATAGTTTTGAAAACCCTCGTCTACTCTTGTTCTTTTAATCACATACTGGACCAGTTTGCATCTAAAAAACGAATTCAGTTGCACTTTAAGGTCTTAAGAACAAAATGAAAAGAGATGTATCAACTACCAAAACACCCATAATTAACTATTCAAAAAGAAAAGAGAAGACATTTACAACGATATGTTATATTCCATAGGTGACAAAATATTCAGGCTGTAAAAGGAGATAGCTACTCTAAAACTACAGCCATCACGATTCAACACCCTTGTTTCCCTTGCTTTAGCCCTTAAAGATGTCCCACGTCCATTCTGTTCAGGAGAAAGTACATTAATTTGCTAAAAACAATTCAAGAGAAAGCATATTCTGGAATGTTTTTACAGAGGAAGCGCCGCATCAAAATGGAACAGCAAATGTGCACATTCGAACACTTGCTTGTGCGCGCGCATGTGTGCTGTGATCATGTATGTTTTGATTTTGTTCAATACCAAATAATTTCTACTTTGTCATGCACCAAAAGAAAAGGTCTTGCAGACAATCAACCAATAGATATTGATGATCTCATCCCATGTAGCCACAAAAATGAAATACGTTAATCCAATTTTAACTTAACAAGACATGTGAGGGAAGGTGAAGGGTATTAAGGGGGTGCAGGAACATGACATTTGCAGAATTCACCCGTTGGTAAAATGTTTGTTCTTCTAGAAGTGGACTCTATTACATTCGGTCACTGTACCAAGCATTGATATTTTTATTTTTTTTGGCGTGGGGGGGCAATTAAAAGAAAAAACTTCGTGTCATAAAAAGGTTATGGTGTGAAACTTACTATGTTGTTGGAGTATCAAGGCAATAGTAATCATAGATCAACACCCTCATCAAGGCCTTTTGAACCAATCATTACGTTTGAATCTATTTGTTTGTCAAACTTCCTCTTCCTTCTGCCTTCAAATTCTTGAAATCCTTCCATCTACAAGTAATTTTTTGAACATTTCAAATACAAAAGAAAAACACAATACTTGGTACAGTGAGGGAAGGTGTAGAGAGCTGAATCTGTGTCTTGCCTGCTGAAATTGATCCATAGAAATTGGATTGTCATGCAAAGAAATACTCTGGAGAGCCTTACAGTCTTTCAAAAGATTTGGAGGAATCTGTCAACCATGGAATACAAAATTGTCTAGTCTTGTTTGACAAATAAAACCTACATTGATGATTCAAATTATCATAGTACTAACTCGCAAGTCACAAGCATACACTCAACTGGTAGAATGCATCCATAAACCAAAATATGAACATAAAAAATGGATGAGTCTGTGAAGAGAAGGAAAGAAACTACTGCTGCTGGCCAGAAAATAGTTAGTGTTCAAATCATTATATTCAATCTAACTAATCTGGATAAATAAATAATTAAGCTCAAAACAGTTAATCCAATTTGATACACGGCCACTAAACAACTATTATTTCCTAAACCACAGCCTGAAGGTTTGAGTGAGAACTTTTGCAAGTTTTATAAATTATAAATCAGGGGAAAATGAAATTGCTTCTCAGATTAGAAGAAAAAAGGAATGAAGAGAACATTTTCAAGGTTAAAAAAGAAAGGTTAAGGATTCAAGAAGAAGGAACATCAGCAAAACAGCTATTTGCTTTCAATCGACAGGGAAATAAATATAGAAGAAACTGGAAGCAATTAAAAGAAGAAAGAAATGGCATGCACATTGAAAAGATATAATCAACAAACTCTCCAGAATTACAATTGAAACCTAGTTAGCAACACTCTACAATACGAGTTATCATTTCCATTGCTGAGAAAAAAATTAAATACAATTGGTACGCCCAATATGACCATTATACTAGTAAACTGGAAGGCATTCTGGAAGTGGGCCATCATGACTGGCAGTATTAAATTACCACATCTACCACTATGTACAGTTTCAGAGAAGTTAGACAAGATTTGAACTAAATATTACCTGGCCCACACTATTATTGTTCAGGGAAAGCGACTTCAAGTGAATGAGATTGCAAACAGATGCAGGAAGATCTTCAATGAGATTATCTGCAAAATTGGCCAAGATAATAAGCTGTGAGAACTCTGAGAAGTAATGGTAGGATTATTGATATCTAGAAGCACTAAAACAGAACAAGCTACTCGTATTATTTCTAAATAGGCAAACAAAATCAAATCCATGTGCAAGAAAACAAGTAAAATGTATTATATGAAAAAGCATCCAACTAATGCCCATAAAAATGACACTTTATGGAACTATACAAGTTGCCCTCATAATAAATGCAAGCAGCGATTTATGTATCTTGACAAAACCTCTTGGAGCATAAAGTTGTGTATATGAGCCTAATGTTAATACAAACACTATCAATAACTTAATCTGTACAATTTACCTGTTATGCAATCCAAGAAGGTGCTTAAAAATTACCAAGATGTTATGCTTCATTCCTAGTAATATCCAGCGCTGCAGTTCTAGAAGCATTTATCTACTACAAACATTTAGATCAATTTCTAGGCATGAACATAAAACAAAGATTTATTCCAACCACCAGAGACACCTTAACCTTTTCTGAATTATTTGAAGGGAGAACCAAGAAGGAGAGTTTATCCAATTAATTTTAAGACAATCAATTTGATTTCTAAACATAATTTACCAGTTGTTAACTTTTGACAAATCCATCACAATTGTTGCAAAGGAAACATAAAAAAGGAAACAGCATAAGAGTGATGAACAAAAATCCTAGTACAGTAGAATCAGATTATCAGTGAGTTTAGAGCATCAAATTTACATGGAATTTCCAGCAACTGAATCATTTCAACAGGCATTATCCAAATCTAGGGCCTATGCCATCAAATTTTCCTGTTTGTAACAATTATCATGAAAGCTATTGATGTTGGACCTTTTTGCAGCTGCCATATCAGTGACAACCAGCTGCCTCTAGGTACCGACAATCCTCTTCAAATAGGAAAGTTGAAGATATTCATTATCCATGAATGAAAAACAGGTAGCAAAAAAAAAAAGGTTTATGGAATGCTTCACATTATATTCAATTACAGTAATTTTTTGTGCATAAATATCAACAGGGAAAAAGATTAAAAAGAAAAACAAAGATATTAGCATACCATTTGCTTGTAATTCTTCTAGAGAGAAACAACTCCCAATTGATTCTGGAAGAGTCTTTAACTTGTTATTTGACACATTTAAAAGTGATAACTGCATCATCAAACATTAACTTTTGTCATGGAAGGTAAAGAGATAAGAGAAATGCATCATGCTGAAAACCAGTAGTGCCATATTCTTATGAAGTAATAGGGGAAGTATTTTGGTCAATTTCTAACTGACCACAAAGGCAGACTTTCACCTCTCTTAACTATTTGCATCCTCTAACTTTTGTCATGGATTCTATTTTATTTGTTTGGAGAAAAGCTTAGGTGTGTTCTTTTGAAAATCTAAGTATAGACCTTCTCCATTAAAATTTCCTTATTCTCATACTTGGTACATTTTATGCAATCTCAAATCATTTCATAGCTTAATTCAATATCAACAACCAAATAGAGCCACTTACATTGCGCAAACTCCCAATAGTCTCAGGCAAGCATGTTAGAATGTTATCTGAGATGGAAAGCCTCTCAAGCCTCACCAGCTGACCCACTAAACATGAAATATTCATCAATTTAGGTTTTACGCAAGAAACAAGGACAGTAGGAAGTGTGCAGATAACGCCATGAAGACTGTCAGATTCAACCACAAAGGTAAAGGAAATAGATTTAAGAAATAATAATAAATCATCTTACTTATTTAGAGAAGAACATTACATTCATCAGGTAAGGAAGCAATTCGATTCCCATCAAGCGTCATAACTTTTAGTGACTGCAGTTTCCCCAAATTCATTGGCAATCGCTCAACAAGATTATCAGCTAAAACCTGAAAAGAGAAAGTTGCTTTGATGGGTAATCCAGGCATTCCATAAGATTAGCTATATGCTAACAAGTACTTCCATATACTCGTGACACTATGACTATGGATGACACAACTGCTAGAAAAATAATTGATCTGTTCAAGCATCCATTCATGAGTAAACTCTCTGGGTGTATGAAAATTAAATAAATGAAACAACACTTTCTTCATGGTTATGGCCCTATAGACTTTGGTAGTCCACCATAAATCAGGACACAAAAACCATTGGCCTTTGTGGTAAGCAGTACACATTCCTATTTAAAATGCAAAAAGTTGCAGATTCAGCCCACGGGAGGGGAAAGGTAAAAAGGAGAATGCCATATCCCATAAATTTCAATTTAAAAACAAATTTGACAAATTAAAGCTTTAAGATAACATGCAAGGGCTTTTTATGCAAGTTTGTATTTACAATACAAGTTCTCAAAAAAAAAAATTAAAGGCAGTTAAAGCTAAAATTTTATAATTCTTACCAGGCGTTGCAGGTTTATCAATTTGCTGATCTCCATTGGAATGTCAACTGCAGTGAAAACATGGCCATCAAGTCTTACAATAACACAGGTGAGACAAAACTGCATTTTTTTTTTTTTTTTTTTTTTTTGCCACAACAAATCCATATCATCTGACAAAACGGATTTGAGAAAAGCCAACAAAAGGTAAAAAAATGAAATAAACTATTACCCAATTTATTGTGTGTTAAATCAAGGGTGCGGACCGCTTTGTCAAGATCAAGAACCTCGTCAGGAAAAGCCTGTTGGTGAAAAAATAGAGAATGAAAAGGTATATGAACAACTGCGTTTATACTGCTGATATCTAAACTATCAGTACTCACCCTCTGCGGTAGAAAAAGTAGGTGACTTCTAAACGATTTACTTACAGTACAGAAAGAAATGCTAAAAGAACGAATCATGAAATGAAAACATTGAGTATGAAATTCGGATGCGAATTTATTAGATTAGTCATATGCATGGTATCCATGTTTACTTATACAAGCATGTGCGCTCCAAAAGGTAGTGATGGCAAGGGGAAAAAATCAATCATCATTTCTTTTCTATCAAGTAAATGCTTTAAAATTAATCGAAGTAAAGTAACACCCAACCAAGTAAACATCATAACTCGAAACCACTTAGCTTAAATCATCGTATTCAGCAAATTAGCCATGTCATAATAATATCATCAAAACAGAAATAACCATTCATTTCATTCTGCAGATAAACACCTGATTACTAAATTGAGTTGCTTGTTCTTAATTTTTTAATCAAAGAAAACCCAATATCCTCGTTATTTACTTATTTATTTAACCTTAACAAACAAGAAGGAAACAATAAATATAAAATATATATATGTGATTGCCTTCAATTTAGCGTCGCGAAAAGCAACAATGCCGGTAGATCGCCAGCGGGCAATCCTAGAAGCTTTAGAATCCACGTTTTGGCTTGCACAGCAACCCATCTTCTTCGTTATCGTCAATGATGATCAGCTTATGCTTATGTTTAAAAAAAAAAAAAGGATTAGGTTTTTTAGGTTTAGGTAGAAGGGTGGAAGCCAATTCAAATAAAATGTTTGCAGAAGAAGAGATGGTAAGAGCATGAGTATTAGAAAGGAAACCACAATCTTAGATGACAGACAGAGCCACCCCCGCCCTCTCCCGTCTCCTCTCCTCCCCTCTAGCTAAACCGCGTTGTTGTTGACTCTCTTTTTTCTCCTCTTTTGCTTTTTCTTTTTTCTCTTGATTATCTAAAATTTTGTCTACCTTTTGTGATAACGCGGTTTTTTAAAAATTTAATTTTTTTATTAAAAATTTATTTTTTTATGTTTTATAAATCATATACTAATTTTAAAAATAATTTTTAAAAAATAAAAATATATTATTTTGTTACATTTTAGCACAAAAAAATACTTTAAAAAATAACCATAATTACACTTTTAAAAAATAAAATAATATTCTACTAGTTATCTTGTATTTTTAAATTTATATAATTAACCATATTTAACCATATTTTAAATTTATAAGTGAAATAATTATTTTATCATTCCTAAATAAACTTATATAATTAACTTGAGATGTAATGGTTTTTTCAACAAATTAATTTATTATTATCAAATTAATTAAAAATATCTTAGTTATCTTGTATTTTTACTGTTTATATTTTTATTATACAATAAAATTAGTAAACAGACTTTAAAAACAAAATTCATGCTTCTAAGATTTTTTTTTTAATTTGAAAATTAAAATATCAAAATTATTCTTGAAATCTAGTTTATTATATTAGGCCTGCATCTGTGGACTTTTCTGTCATTTCATCTTGATTTTCTTAGAATTGTCAAGTCAGGGTGATTTGGTATTTCAAAGATAAAAGATATTATTAAAACAACTTCTTGGAAGGTTCCTGCAATACTTTATTTTTATTATAATATTGTTGTCTTGGGCCTCCCAGAACCAACCAAGTACATCTCTCGAACATGCGATTGGTCTAGTCTTTTTAATTCTAACACAATCATTTTGATCCCTTTACAATTACACAATTACCCCTGCTAAGGCAACTTATTATTTATATTAATGTTGCTCAATATTTACAACTCGTACTTCAACTCATCTATGAGTCCATTAACCACATTCCACGCACTGAATTCATATTTTACTTCGACTGTGGTTTCATCAACCTATTCGATACATTTACTTATAAGTTGGTTTGTTTATTCATCATTTCTTTTAAAATACTCGTGATTTATGCTTCAAAACATAATACCCCTCACTGTTACAATTAGCTAAATACTAGTATAATAGGCTTGTTATTGCGACCGAGTTAGATATCACATATTAATCCTATCATTCCGGTCAATTCAAATTCTACATGTTTGTCCCACCATTTAGATATCACCTAATATTAATCCTGTTATTGCGGTCAATTTAAATTCTACATATTTGTCCCGTCATTACAATCAATTTAATTTTTATATATTTATCATGTTATATGGTTAGTCTAATCACATAATTTAATCATATTCTTAAAGTCAATATAATCACATAAAATAATTATGTCATTATGATCGGTTTAATCACATAAATTAATCTCACTATTACAGTTGGTTTAATCCTGCAAAATAGCCAACTCAATTTTATTTATTTAGTCCCCGCTAATATGAAAGACTTGATTTAATAAAAAATAATCATCTACTTGATCCTCTTATCAAACGATATATCGAAGTCTCAGCTTTAAATACCCCTTTTAATTCAAAGATAGGTATCTTTATCAATAAATCACTATCTTAACTTGTAAGTTAACTTTCATGCTAACCAATTTTGTCCATACCAAAGCATCTCATACTCATAATTATCCACATTTAATTCCAACACATTTAAGTTATCATAATTTACTGTTCAGTTATTTCTCACTACAATTTGTAATTAACATTTGATTTTTTATTCTTCCATAAGGTAAAACACATTTATATTTTCCTTTTATATCGAGATTTCATAACAAATATAATTTCTAAACTTCCACATTAATAAGAAAAAAAAACAATATTAATTCAATCTTTCATCTTTTAATTCAAGCATTGATAGGTCGATTCAAACTCATAGAGAATTATAACTTAGTCATATCAAATGAATCCAACTCAACATACCAATTCTTTCCAAACCTATATACTCAAATTCTATATTTCACATGCTAATTTAATCTAACTTCATTTAAAGTTTGCATCAATCATGCAAAGCATAAAAATAACACAAATTAACCAAACAGTCACAATTGACTTCCTAAATTTTTCAAAGTTATTTAAATTAATTATTCAACCAATTTCAATTAAATTCAAATTATTTATAACTTTCATAATTCATTACTCAATCGTGTTAATTTCAATGCCAAACATATAATATACAAATCAATTCAACAATTTATCCCCCAATTAGAAAGATCCTCAACTTTCAAACATCGTTGATCACTTAGCAAGCAAGGAAATCATGTTCTTCTTTTAATTTTGTTTCATTTCATTATTTTCCTTCAACATTTCCATATTAATGTTCCAAAATTCAATTCCCAAACTTTCAGAAACTCCTATTTTAATATGTAAAGCATGCAATCATTTAATGTTATATCTCAATTACAACTAATTAAACCTACATATACATCAATTTACATATAATCTCACAATTTACAAAATTTCCCCAAATCCCCCGAAATCACACTTATAGGTGGCCACTAAAAAGGTTAAAAACCCAAAATTTATTCTTTAATTCTTTCATTTTATCTATAATTTAACAATTTCAAGCACCTATTTATCATAATTTCATCCCACAACTTACAATATCCACAAAAATCAATAAACCCTAACAAACAACATTTGAGGTTTTCTTAACCTTTTTCTATAAAATTCAATTGAATGAAATAAAATCATCAAATTCATCTTATCTAACAAAAATTAACTCAATTTGGTGAGTTAGAATGTAGTTTCTTCCATAATTTCATCTATTTCTTTAAATTTGTATTTCTTCCTTTTGTTCCCTCCCTCCCTCCCTTTCTCTCTCTAAATTCCTAACTTAGTTGTTTTTTTTAGATAAGTTCCTCCCCAAGAACAACCCCTTTAATTTACATCTTGAAGAAATGGAGAAAAAAAAAGAAGAGAATAAGTTTTTCAAGGCAATTATTGCCTTTGATCTTATGACCAACCCTTTTTAATACCTTTTTAATGGGGAAGAAAGTTTTCTTCATTTTTTTTATAAAGTTACTACTATTTTAACCTTTCTTGAGTAGTTTTTGTAAAAACACTCATTCGTTTATATTTTTCCTACACTGAATCTTTTATCATATCATCCGAAATTATTTTAATTCACTTGATATCTTTCCTCTACAAGTCATAATTATATAAAAAAAAAATTCTTAATTTTTATTATTTTTTGTTACAATTTACTCTACTATGTTTAAATTTGACCGTTAGTATTTTCCATGCACAATTCCATTTCTTATTTTATCCAAGGTTCTAGTTTAATTTATTTTTTCTAAGGATTTAAACCCATAGTCATACCAAATATTTTCTTTAAAATGTATCATTTTCTCCCTAGTTGGAATTTATGAAATTTATCATGAGGCTTACAACTCACCGACCAATACTTTTGCATACCACTTTATTATTTAATTCATCAATATATATTTTTAAACTAGCTCACTAGAGACCCTTACCTATACTCATAGCATATTTATTATTATTTTTCCATTAAGAATTTCGCTACATAGTAATGATTCACTAATTTTAGATTGGGGTTTATAATTGTGATCAATTCTCATAATATTTTTTTTGCATTTACAATTAGACACATACTCAGTCATAGCCAATTTTGAAGGATAAAATCATGTTCATGATAGGGTTAAAACTATAAAGCCCCAAACATTGCCTAAGAAACAATTATTGATTTGTTATTGATCTTATACACATGTATAAAAGTTGATGATGTTCTTAAATAAACTAGACAAGGTAGGCATGATGTTTTAACATAATCATGCTTATATTTATCCCCCACAAGCAAAAAAGATGGATTAGCAATATAGAAAGAAATTGAATGAGATCATCAATACATTATACATATAGTAGCCTTCTTCATGCTAGCAATAATATCATGCATTTCAATGAGAAATAGGAACTCATAAACAATGTCATAACACAATTCTAGGTTATTCCCCAAAATTCACTCTTTTATATAAAAAATAAAATAAAAGCTAGTAACGTGGAGAAAGTTGGTTGGGGAATACAACTGCAATTTTGGAGAAAATTTAAGGCCTAATTGTACCCCATTATGTCCAAAAATGAAAAACAAATATGTAAATTCAATGTCAAATTAAATGATTATTGGATGAAGTTGCTTAAAATTAAGTCCAATGATATAATTAAATTTTTAATAGGCCAATTTGATTTAATCATGGGCCAAATTAAATTTTAATTATGATTAAGAATTAATTTAGGTCCAATTGAAGGATTTAATTAAGTGCAAGGACTTAATTATACTTTAAATGGGTAAAATTAATTTTATTAGGGGCTTAGTTGGTGAAAACTTAAGCTTGGGAGCCGAATTTGGGCTTAATTGAGAAGATTGGAATTTTAAGAGACAAAATTTAATTTTTAACAAGTTAATTGATTGAAATCAAGGGTAAAAGTGCAAGAAAATTAAAGTTTTGAGGTCAATTAGGGGTCAAATTGACAAAATTCATAGCTAAGGACCAATCTGCAAAAGGCGTCGAACTATAGGGGTTTAATTGGTTGAAACCGGGGGTGAAATTGAAGAAATTAAAAGTTTAATAGTCAATTAGGGATAAAACTGCATAAATCTAAGACCAAGGACGAAAGTGAAAGAGGCACGTAAATGCAGGGTTCAAATTGAAGTTCTGCAAGGGCAAAATTGCACTAAATCATAAGTTTAGAGCCAATTAGAGGTAAAATCGAACAAAATTAAAAGTTGAAGGAATAAAATAAAGTTGAACAAAAATCCCTAATTTAAACCTAAACGATGCCATTTTGCATTATAAAAAAAAAACCACACGACGCGTCGTCTGGTCGTTGTTCATTGTCTTCCCCGATTTTGCCCGAGAATGCTGCCTGGGTGACTCCTTTTCAGGTGCATTTAATGCCTTATATGTCCACCAAAGTTAACAACACATGAACCAAAATGGTCACCTAACATCCCTCTATCCTTGAGTATGATCCGTTCAGACCTATTAACATTATAGCGACCCCGACGCTGGCCTAAAGAGGCCAACTCAAGCAGTATTGAACTGTTAAATTTGACAGTTCATGGTGCCTTTTTTAAACCAACTGTTGAGATCCTTCCCAACTGAATTAAGGGCTAAAGTTTTTTTTTCCCTATGGAGACAAGATTACCCTCTTCCACCTCCTATAAATAGGGGTGGATTTCATGGCCTGAGAATGAAGAAAATTGGGTCCAAAATTGATGAAAAACCAGCCACTTCCCTTAGTTTTCTGCCATTTCTGTCCCTCCCTCTCCACTATTCCAGCCTCTGAACCACGCTATCACTAGCTCTTTCGCCACCAACGCCATCATAGGAAGCCAACATAACCACCATCCGGTCACCAAGCAGCCACCACGGCTCTCTCTCTTCTCCTTCTGGCCTTTCTCTCTCCTCTGCAAATCTTTTTCTTCTTCCTCCCACAACCGACTTCGACCACCATTTCCTTAACCGATGCCTCTTGAGCCATTGGCCGAACCTACTCCAAGTCCAGACCACCACCGCGTCAGGTAGCCTTCTTCTTCTTCTTCCTCCTCCTCTTTTTCTTCTTTACCTTTTTGTCCATTGCATGAACATAGGACATGGGTTGGGCCTGTTATGGCCCAATCCAAATGTATGGGCTGGTCCCAGCCCACAAAAAGAAAAGAAAAAAGTTCTGTTGGGCTAACCCAACCCTTCTTTGGGCTACGCTAAGCCCAGTCAGCTGGGTCGGCCTAGCTTATATATATATATTTAATATATATATTATTTATAATAATATATATATTATAATATTTAAAAAAATCCAAAAAAAATTCAAAAATCATTTAAAAAAATTGTGATTTTCTCAAATATTTTTCTACCAATTTTGCATAATATCAGGTTGTATATTTACACTGTAAAATACAAATTTGATATTAAAATACATGATTTTCTTCGAAATATTTCAAAAAAATTCAAAACATTTTCAAAAAAAAAATCTCAAAATCTTTTAAATTAATTTCTCCTTTGAGATTTTTTTAAGGTGGTGCGTCTTCTTCTTATACAACTAGTCTCTTACCCAGATTTTCACAGACTGAAGGTTTCAAGTGATCATAATACTAGATGACAACTTTTAAATATTAATTATAATTTTATAATTAAATTCAAAAACTATTTTAATACCATGTCATATTAAAATACACGATAAAAACCTCCATCATCACCCGACAACATCACAGCAAACCTCTAACACACAACTTAGAGCTCATCATATTGAAATATCATAATGCAAGAATTGTACTTTGCATGTTTATAGAAACCTAACCCTACGACACATGGAGAAACAGTTGGCTTGTTTAAACGTCAACTCATAGACCAAAGGTAATAATCACATATTTATATGAGAAATTGAATGAATTCATTCTTCACATGAGCTAGAGCCAAGATTTTGCATGTCAATTCCTCCATTTGAAAAGAAGAAATAGACACTCTCTAGCTACACTAAATTCTTGTGTATTTCATCAATAATTATTGCTTAAACACACTCTTTTTTTTTTTTCTAATTGCCTGCCTGTTTTTCCTCTTTTTTTTTTCTTTGTTCTCTTCTTCCTATTTACAATGCCAAATTATATTAGGAAATCAAAGACAATTAATTATAGATTTAATTTTGTCTTTAAAGAAATCCTGATTATTCAGGTATTTTATTCTTTCTTCCAAAACTATTGATTTTCCATAATTACTTTTTTTTTTTTTTGTAAATGGCTACCATTTGAGAATTTCTTCTTTATGGAAGGTTTTTTTTATATATAATTATTGATTTTTCCTTAATAGACTTGTTTCCTTTTAAATAGCTATCATATGAGAATTTATCCGTTATGGAAGGTGATTTATATTTATTTATTTTTTTTATCTGTTAAATTTATAATATTCTATTGATTTGGGAATCTTTTTTTTTCCCTGAGACTATGGCCCTTAATTATTATTATGATAATGATGATCTTAACTTGACAGTTGAAATAAAATAAACAAAAGGGATGAAAATAATGAAATTATTAAAATTGACTGAATTTATTGATAAATATTTTCACCAAGGGGAGTTAATGATATATATGGGTAGTTGGGGGGGGGTGTTTGGGTTAATGATATATATCATTAAATCCATTTTCTCATTTTCATTTATCTTTATCTTATATGCTTTGATTATTATATTAATGTTTTTAATAATGATATTTTTTTTCATAATGTTAATAAAATCATTCTTTGGGTAAAACAATTTATTAAAAAAAATAATTCACTCTAATTCATTCATTTCTAATTATAATAAATTATTAATTTGTATAAATATTCATTATTTATTTTGAGCAACTGAGTTTTCTATATGAATTTGATAAAATGGAAATTTTAATATAACAATTCTTAAAATTATTTTTTAAAATTAAAATATTGATGCGTGAGTGGGTGTGATAAAATATATTTGAAAATGAGTAAATTAAAAAATATAAAATATTTGGTCATCATTTTCTCTCCCCTCCCTCCCTCCCTCCTTTTTATTTATATTTCCTATATTTTTTATGATTTTTGTTTTAAATTTTCTAGTTATCAAATATGATGGTGAGAATTAAGTTAATTAAAATCAGAGGGCTAGATGTAAATATAAGGAAGGATATAGATTGAAATTATGAAAAACTTTTAATAATCCCAAGCAAAACAAAACAAGGCAAAGCCCAGCCTTCATTATTATTATCGTTACTCGTCGGTAATCTCTAAATTCATCCTCTCCCAAAAACTGAAGCTGAATCTATATTTCTCTTATTACTATTATCAGAGTTATTTCTCAGGTAAATCTCTATGTCATGATTTTGATGATTATTTTCATTCGAAGTTGCCTCATTTACATTTCAATTTCATGGGGTTTGGGTCTCGATTGATAATCTTCTAATTCATAGATTACTATGTCTTCCCCCCATTATTAATCTTAACTCTGTTTTGTTACTGGTTCGCTCTATATCATAAAATGAAGAAAACCCATGTTAGTTCTAGCAATACTCTTGCAATTTTTCTTATACCAGCACAAGCAATGGAGCAGGAGTCCTTCTATATCATTTCTTTTTCATCGTTGTTATTATTATTATTTGCAAAAATGAGCATTTCCCCTTTTTAGCTATCAACCAATGTTATCAGAATCATGCAAAACAATGTTGATTTGTAGAAACGAAAAAAGGGTTCGTGCTTATGCTTAAGAAGATGATGAATATAACAAGTTTCCATCTTTTTGCACCTTTTCATTTCATTTTGCCTTCTTTTTTTTGTAGAATGTTTGTCCGCCTTTCGATAAATGTGAAGACTTTAGATTTTCCTTTAATTGACATGACCATATACATGCATTCTATGCTTCAAGTGTTTTCTTAGATTTCTGATTTGCTTGCTGATAGTTTAGGCATCTATCTCTGTTTTATTCATTTGTGCTTGCAATCCAGGCTTTCTTGTTTAAATGTCGAGTAGCTCCAAAAGTGATGGAGACAGCTCTTTTGATGCTGAGGATCTTTTGCAAATTGGGACTCGATGCAGAGAGGTTCTTTTTTCATCAACCAAAGACTCTGTTGTTCTGTCTAAATTCACATAGCAGCTAACTCTTCAACCATTTATTTCTTGCATCACTGCAGCTGCGAAAAGAAAAGGACATGTTGAGAGATTCACAACCCCAGAGCTTTGAACTTATCAGGGTGAATTTTTATTTTATGCAAGATATATTGTTATTCCTTTTATGCAAAATTTATGTTATGATATGTAAGTCATTACTTGTGTTCATATTCATATTATATGGTTAAGTTTTGTATCCATTTTCCGGAGTGTGTTCAAGATGAATTTAGCCTAAGTGGGAAGAACTTTTTGATTTACCTTGCTTCAGGCCTTTCCATGATCTGCCTAGCAAATATGCATCACATGGAAGGATGATGCAGGACAGCTTAGGGGGCTGTTCTGGATCTGATTTCAGAGGCTGTTTAGGGCTGTATTGTTGGGGGTTTTGCTGGAACTATAGATTTCTACAAGCCACACCTAAGGAAAAGGAAAACCTAAGCTTCACACAAGGGTTCTTAAGAGTCACACTTAGGAGAGATTGAGACACACAATCGCAAGCAAATTGCTGGAATTTTATTCATAAACTGTAATCAAAATATTGAATGACTACATGCTTTTTTATAGAGTTTTGGGAGTCCAAATCCAATAAGACATGGATTCCTAAACCTCCAACGTAACTATTCCTTTTTAGAATAGGAAAACCTAATAACTCTAAGACTAATAAAATAAAATATTGTAATTTCTAGATTTTCCAGCAGATCCAATAATTACCAAAATACCCTTATGATCTAATCAAGTTCCCAACTAAGTATTCCATCACTAGCCATGTGCCAAATCAATGCTTGAGTGTTGAAATCAATCTTAGAATGCCTTCTAAAGACCTTTGGGGCTGCTGCCCGGGTGCCCCGTCAAAGTATCACATAGATGGTTGAAGTTAAAACTCCACCTGCTTAAATGCTGTGTTCAATGTTTTCATTTTTAAGATTTGGATTGTGTATTGCCTAATAATACGTCCTCTGGCCCAAATCTTTTTGTCCATTCTTGGAAATCCTTTTAAGAAAACAGCATTTAATCCCATTCATATCAATTGAAACTATTTTAGTTGATGAAAATCTACCCTCCACAAACACGGACATTTATTCTCTTGTTTAACTGGTGAGTCAGTTTCAGGAGTTCAATTCCAACTCTCAATTAACAAATTTTTGGCACTAATCATTTAATCTTCAAATGATCTTTATTTGATTTGTATTTTACAGTCTTAACCACTCACTTTTACTTTGCTAGTGATTGAAGAACAAGGGTTGAGACAAATTACACAAAAATAGAAGAAAACACTTCACGTTCGATCTCATAGCTCATCCTCTGTTCTGCTTTCTACTATGTGCTTGTAGTTGTCTTGTGAGAATTGAAAAATGTAGCTAAAGAATGAACATGAACAAAAAGATCTAATTTCAGATTTTGTGGATGCAGAGATTAGAACTACATGTTAAACAATTATCAGAGGCTCGTACTGAAGACAAGAAACACATTCAGAAGTTGGAAAGAGAGCTGTTGAACTGCTCTCAAGAGATAGGTAGTGGTCCTTCCTTTTTTGGTATATCTTAAAAATTTAATAGGTTCATGTCAAAATTAAACATTAATTGTCGAATATCAAATGCTACACTTGGTCTGTCTTGATACTGAGAATTATAATTTTAATCTTTGAGCTCCTTTTGTTAAGTTCATTGTTGAAACTGAGGTTTTGATTAATTAATAGTGAAGTTGTACATAGACAAATAATCACCTATGTCCAAAATTCCATCAAATGATTTTCATAGCTATGGTTGTACAAGAGGGTTTTAATATTTGTTGTCTGCTATATTCATTACCATCTAGCGGTAGATATTGAATGAGAATTGAATTTATACTACATATGTATGTCACTGATGGCTGCATTTTCCCTCAGTTCCTGACTGGATGTTCATATGATTCTTTGATTTGGCTTTAACCTGATCATCACACCTTTCATAGATTACTTGCAGGATCAGCTAAATGCGACGAATACAGAGGTATACACCCTGGGGGGGCATGTGCATGAGCTTGAGTTGAAATTAGCAAATATGGAACATTTACAAGCAAACAATGGCCAGTTAAGGGAGGAACTGAAACGGTGTGATTCAGAGCACTTGTTATTGTTACAGGAACTAGAGAGCAAAGAAATAGAGTTGCAGGAGTCAGCTTTGTGCATAGGGAAGCTGGAGGAGTCGATTTCATCTCTAACTCTAGATTCCCAATGTGAAATAGAGAGCATGAAGCTTGATATGATAGCTTTGGAGCAGGCTTGCTTTAAAGCTAAAAAAACCCAGGAAGAAACCATCCAAGAAAATGCTAGGATGAATGGGTTAATTAAAGAACTTGAATTTCAGATTCTTGAGGCAAAGGAAACTATTGAATGTGTAGAGAAAGAGAACATAGAATTGAGGGACAAACTTGTTACGTCTGATGTGAACTCTAAATTATTTCTTCAGCAGATTGAGGAATGGCTTGAAAACAAGGACACATCACAACTTAATACTCAATCATGCTCAAGTGAGATAGAGCACCAAAGTAATATGTCAAAAGAAATGAGGTAAGTTAAAACATGCATTTCCATTAATTTAGTTGCTTGCTGTTAGATCATAAATTTATATTCTTGATATTACATGCTACTCAATTTCTACAGCTACTTTCTGTACCAGGCTAAGAACTCTTAGATACTAACCTCTTCCCTTTGAGAATTCTGGGCTTTAGCATCCACAAAAAGACACATTGAACACTTTATTTTGAAAGCTTTTTCCAAGGATGTATTTTGGATGCTGTGCCTTTCTAAACAATGGGCATTTCCTTAACTCTAAGTTCTAACATAGAGGATAGGCATTAATTCTTTTAATATGACTTTGTTTAAGAATTTCATTGATTTTTTCGTGATGCTTTTACTATTTTTTGTAAAATGCATGCAGAGAGGCCTTAGGTCCATGCTTTTCAAAGCTTGCAACGCTATTGGGACCAGAATCAAATTTGAAGAAGTGGATGGAGAGCATGTCACATCAGATAAGAAAATATGAAGTTCTTGTGAAGCAGCTTAAGGTATGGATTTTGACTTATGAAGATCTATAATTATGTTAAACAGTGCTAAGATGCTGATAAACTTAATTACATAATTAAGTTGTTCTGGTACTTGCAGTGTTTTGAATTTTGTATCTTTTTGTTAGCTTGCTGAGGTTAACACGTGAATTATTACTAGGATGAATTGAGAGAGGAAAAATCAAAGGCAAAGGAAGAAGCGGATGACCTAGCACAAGAAATGGCTGAACTGCGGTACCAAATGACGGGTTTGCTTGAAGAGGAGTGCAAGCGCCGTGCTTGCATTGAACAAGCATCTTTGCAGAGAATATCTGAACTAGAGGCACAGGTATTGATGGTTGATTTGCAGTCATCATGTTACTTAATAGAGGCTTACATAATTCTGAAGGTCTTTCTTGTTTTTCCGAGTAAGATTGAAAGAGAACGGAGGAAATTTTTTGCTGCTGTCGGGCATCTCCATGAAGCAGCATAGGCATTACGAACTGTGGAAATCCATTAATTGGAAATAAGGGTTCAGGTTTGTGTCTATCTAATCCTTCCTCTTTCAATGCTCTGCAGGTATTCCTGCATCTAAGATGCTGTTGTGTGTTGTGTTGGCATGATTGCATTTATTTTTATTCAGTGATGCCTGAGGATGCTGTTTGATATTTTTTGTTTGTTTTATAATGTCTGAATTTGGTTCTGAGATAGATGCCTACGAGATAAATCAACTGCAGGGTTCAGTATATGATAGCAAGCATGTGAAAAATGCATTTACCATATGTGCACCAATTATATAAAAATATATGGGTAGCATGTATTAAAATGTCTCCAGCATTTTAGCATTTCAGTGCACAGTTACACTGAGAATGCTGACTGAACCTCAAATGATACTGGCTAAACTTTTGTTAGTATGTAATTTCGCATCTTGGATTTTCATCCAGCTCTCATTGTGACCTGATGCTCTAGAGAGACGTGCAGTGAGATATTTTCACAAAAAATTGCTCATCAGAGTTCATTTACACCATATTTGTTTCACAAATCATCATCTTCTGAAGGTTATATTGTTTTAGGGCACTGGTTTGCCACATGTCTTTGCCATGCCAAATTCATTGGGTGGGGGGTTCCAGTTAAAGCTACCATGGCCATGCGTTCAGCTGTCCAGACAGCTAATTCTGATCAACTGTAAGAACTATGAGAACATATGTCATATATTGGGAAGAGGGACCATTGCTTAGGAATCATCTTAATATTTCAACCACGGGGGTGAAGAGCATGTTTTTTTATTCATGCATATATGCTGTAGGTATCGATTATCTCTGAATTCTCTCTACTGGCATGCTGCTATGGTTGGATCATAACTGGGTCATGGCCTTTCTCTAGCATTGAGGGGAAAAATAGAAACAAGATTGCAGTTGCTTTCTTATTTGATTTAATCTTCTGTTGAAGAGGTGGTGACTTCATTTGCAATTTATACAAGCCAAAGAAGTGTGTCCAACTAGTAGGGTTTCTTCCATGACAGGTTAAGCCTTCATTTTATCTTCTCTCGACTAGAGCAATCTGGTTGAGATACTTAGTAGCCATGTATGGAGCTTGACTCAAAGAAACTCTAGCCTCAACTAACTTGACCCTTCCTTGTTAAGTGAAACTTATCACAATTAGAGATATAATGATAATTATGGAATGAATTAACTAATAAATCACCAATCACAAACTGCCACATCATCGAGTGACAAGGTCTTAGTAAAGAAATAAGTATCCCTGGCACCCTTTACAATATCTGTGCATGAAACTCAAAATTCTTTCCACTAATCTATCAACACCTTCACTGCTGCATGTTGGGTTTTACTAGAATTGATTGATGATATTGTATGCTTGTGTGCAGGATGATTTTTCTAGATTTCTGACAGAAATCCGTACAGTAACATGTCAGTACATATCAGTTACAAGAACATTTTAGAAGGCAAGTTTTGTGAATATGGTTTTTGAAGATTCAGCGGATTACAGGACAGCCATATGAATGAAGGAAATATTATTACATTTACAAATGAAGGGCTATGAGCAATATTTACTTCTTTGCTATATTTTTTAGGGTCTGATGAACGCGACATTGAATGATATTCTGCACCGCATTTTAGTGGGAACACAATAGATTAATCTGAATGTATAGAGTGTGAGTTTGTGCCTTGACCATTTGTTTTACTGTTCACCACTCCGTGGCTTGGGATGCTTTGATTAATCAAATAGAAATCTGTCATTGGAATTTTCTAGCTTATTATCTTAGTCTTACTGGTTAAGGCATCCTTCAAAGTGTTTGGTTTTTCCTCGAAGTTTCGTGGCATGGATCGACGCATCATTGATAACTCATATTTCGAAAGAGACCATTTTTAGTAAGAGGTTATGATATCTTTATGGTGGAGGTCAATGTTGGACAAAATCAAAGATGGTGTCTTTCCCCACTTGCGAACGTCAAACCTCTTTGGTCTTGTTCGATGTGACATGGGATTTTAAAAGTCTTTTTTCGATGAACAACAACTCTATGCAACAAGACAGGGTTATCTTTAAATTTTGGTTTTAAATACCTTTATTTATTTATCCAACCTCTAAATGAAAGATTTTGCATATACTAAAATTGAAAGGAGAAAAAAAATCAAAAATAGTCTGAGGTTGCTTTGTATTTGTTTGGCCTCCTTATAATTATAAGAGTTTTTGTCATCGTAAACATGTTTTAAAAGTTATAACCCATGATTTAGGTCTTTTATTTATTTATTAAGACACATGTAATTTATTTAATTATATATATACATAAACTTTTTAATTTTCTAAAAAAATACATAGAAAAAACTTTTTTATATATATATATATATAATTGTTTTTTTGTTGATTAAAAAAAAGGGCCGGGTCACATTACACGACTGTTTCTTCTTGTTATTCTTGTTATTTATTTATTATTATTAGAACCGGTTTCTTTGTATCCTATCGCTGATCCAAAGGCAATTGGCCACCCACGACTTTGCTGTGCCTCCGCGTTGAAATTTGCCTTCTCTTTGTAAAAACAGCAGGAGGTTGTTTGGATTTCCTTTGCACTGCAACTGCTACTGTTACCTGCACCAGTCTAATTTCTATTAGGTATGTTTATGCTTGTTTTTTGTTTTAATTTCTATTGTGGCTTTCTTTTGTTTCTACATGTTTGCTTGCTTTCTGGGTTGTTAACGGAGAATTGATGTTTCTGCGTGCACGCTCGGAAAACACAAGCTTCTTTCTCTTCTTTCTGGTTCTTGATGAATGTTATAAAATAAATAAAATTGAATAAATCTTGTTTAATTTTCTTCTAGTAAAAAGATCCTCTTGTTTCTACTTGCTTGCTCAAGATTCTTTCTTTTCTTTTGGGTTATATGAAGAAAATGAATAAAATAAATCAATCTTGATTACAGTTGTAGGTTTGAGGTTATTATCGCAACACATCCAAATTAATTAGGGTGACATGTTGATGATTGATGATTGTGTTTTATGCTCTTTTTCTCTTTTTTCATTTTCTTTCTTTCAAAATATTCTATAATAAAATTACTGTATTTTTTACTCTCTGCCTTGGTTACACAAATAGAATTTTGAATACCTTCTTTACGGTGATCCCTTTTGTTCTCCAATTGTGATTTTATTGAAATCAAAATTTCATGTGCTTAAATCGAACTGCACTGGATTCCTTTTTGTGTTGAATCAATTGATAGTGATAGTTATCTTACAACCACCACTATCTCACATGTTTTTTGTTTCTTCATTTTATGCAGGAATCTCAATTGATTGCTCAGCATCTCCTTTATTTAACTCTTCGTTACACTCATTCACATAATGTTTGGTTCAAAGAAATCTCCCTTGAAGATTTCTAAGCATACCAGGGTTGACCCTGAATGTCCAGCTCCTTCTCGGCCAAACCCTTTTGATTCTGATGACGAGTTTGACACCAAGAAAACCCTTAAACCTTCAAGAAAAACTTCTTCTGAACCCAATCTAACTGCACCCTGTTTTAACACTAATCCTTTTGATGGTGACGAGGAAAGAGGGTCGTCGGCTTCATCCACATATTTCCTTGCTTCAGCAGCAAGACATAAGTACAATAATGATTTCCGTGATTCAGGAGGACTGGAGAACCAATCTGTTCAAGAATTGGAGAATTATGCTGTTTACAAGGCTGAGGAGACCACAAAATCAGTAAATGGCTGCTTGAAGATTGCTGAAGACATGAGAGAGGGTGCAACAAGAACTTTGATCACCTTGCATCAACAGGGTGAGCAAATTACCAAGACCCACGATGTTGCTGTCGAGATCGACCATGATCTTAGTCGGGTAGGACTTAGTTTGAGATCTTACTTTATGGTTCATGAATTTAATGCATGCTGCTTAGATCTTCTCACTTAATGAGATGAGCTAGTGCATAACCGATTTTAACACTAATCTATAAAATGGTGTTTGGAATTTTTCTATTGCATATTTAGTTGGATTATTTTGGAAGCACCATCCTGTTTGATGAGTTTGCTATAACATTATCGTCTTTTGCATACTGCATGAATTTTTATAGATCTATTACTCTTGTGTTTTATGATTTCCAATAAGACTTTTGAAATTTCAGAGCTCCTTATTTAGATTGAGCCCTGTGAGTTTAGTTTGTTGGGGGGGTATTTTGAAGAAACCTAACAGAGGTGAAAACCATTGCCCCCTTATCCACTAGGCTTCAACTCTTGGACACAAACCCCTGCCACCAACCAAAAACAGCAGTGTACTGGAAAAATCATTGTTTAACCTGTTAAGACTTTAGTCTAGAATATCAGTTCTTGTGCCCTTGCAATCTCTTGATTTTTTTTTCTAGTTTATAGTTCTCCATTGATGTTATCGACTAAAAGGAATTTCATGGTTGTTTCTGTTTCCAGGGTGAGAAGCTTTTGGGAAGTCTTGGGGGCATGTTCTCTAAAACTTGGAAGCCGAAAAAGAATCGTCCAATTACAGGCCCTGTTATCACAAGAGGTTACTTTCTATCCCTATTTGCTGTGATCTACTTGTCAATTCCCCCCCCCCCCCTTCAAAACTTGATATTACATTAGGCTACCTATTATTGTTTATTTTCTGAAAAAGGTTGAGGGGTACAAAGGGCTCAAAAGCATGAAGTTGAAATAATATAAAATTATCAGAGTTCTTCTTTTCTTCTTCTTCTTCTTCTTCTTCTTCTTTTTTTTTTTTTTTGTCTTTTAATGTATTTGTGGTTTGCTATCTTTTGCAGATGCTTCACCTCAAAGGAGAGGTAACCACTTGGAGCAGAGGGAGAAGTTGGGGTTGAATCCTGCACCTAAGGGACAGTCTAGCATGCAAACACCCCTTCCTGAGCCAACCAACGCATTCCAGAAAGTTGAGGTTTGTTTTTATTTTGTGATGTGCTCATTATTCATAGCAAATAAAAGGTATACTGCTATGTGGCTGTGGAACAGATAATTTCAAAATAAAAATAAAAATGACAATAGATGAAGCTATCTTGATATTATGAACTTCGTAGATGGTTTCCCTTCTTCTTTCCTCCTTTCCATCTGGTGGCGGGGCTGTGACAGAGACCTTTGTCCTATTCTTTCAAACATGAGATTCAATGCACTATTTTTTTCCCTTCTAGATCAATTTAGGGTTTTCACTTTGGGTTAGGATTTTTATATATTGGTAAGCGTGTCCATCTTTTTCCCTCGTCTCCGGAAGGGGTGTATAGAAATTAGAAAGTTAGATCAGAAGGACAGGCTTGTACTACCCAGTCAGCAAGTCATTTGTTCAAGAACATTATCCACAATTTTAGTTTGCCCGTCTTTCATTATTTGGGACAGTCAATTTGTTCATTTTGGGTTTCTGTCTTGTCAATGTACAAGAGAACTAAAGTCTGCCATGAGTATCTGCTATTTCAATCCCACCTATCTCTAATTATTTGGGATTCTTCTGGAACAGTTAGAGAAGTCGAAGCAAGATGATTCATTGTCTGATTTGAGTAATATATTAGGAGAGTTGAAGAATATGGCGGTTGACATGGGGACCGAAATTGACAGGTGAGTTTTGTTATATGATATCTCAGCAGCATTTGTTTATTTGGTGCAAATGTTTGCTTATTCTCTTTGGTCTCTTCCATCGGGAATATTCCTTCTGTAATTGTGTTATCTCTATAATTGCAGGCAAACCAACTCTCTGGATCATCTCCAGAATGATGTGGATGAGCTAAATTACCGTGTGAGGGGTGCTAATCAACGTGGTCGTCGTTTGCTTGGAAAGTAGAGGATAGGTGGTTGCACGCAGTACTGATCTGCTTGGTTTCTCTCCTTTTACCATTTATGTAATTCCTACACACATTTGGGATTTGGCAATATGCCCTGATTTTTTAGTGGATTTTGGAACTGATATTGATCCTTCTGTACTTCTTTCTGTTATCCACTCAGATTTTTTAGTGCAGTAATATTGATCCATTGCGCTGCAACTCTACATTCTGCTAAAATAATGTAGAGTTCAATGTGCATACAGACACAAAAGAAAGACTATTCATTGCGACAGTGGAATTCGTCTTTTTTAAAGGTCAATTAGTCATTAAATATTTGTAAGGGGTTATTTTCTTCATTCTATTTTTTTATGATTAGTAAAATATTTATTTGCCCAATAATTTTTTTTTTGAAGTTTGGTTCTCATTTTCACCCTCATTCTTTTAATTATATTTTTTTTACGATAAAGATTTTTTTTGATTTCATCATTTGACGTTTGATTTATTAGGGATTGAGTTTCATGGTTTTTTCATTTATTGTGCTTTTGATCTAATGACATGAGTCACGAGTTTTAAGAGTTGATATAGTTAGAAATTTTATCATACTGCCTTATGTTTTTTTTTTTTAAAAAGATTGGTCTTGTTGTTACTTCAATTTTTTTTTCTATTGATTTATCCTGGTCTTATAATTTAATCCACGAGTTTTGTAGCATTTTTTGGATAAAGATCTTTTTTTAAATGTTTTGTTTTGTATTTAATTTTTGAAGATTTTTTTTAATTTTTGTATAGGCAAGCTTTATTTTATAAAAAAAATATTTATTTTGAAAAAATATTTTTAATATGTTTGCGTTGCATAGTTTTTTTTTCCTTTTATTTTATTCACTTAGTTTTATATGTGTTTCTATTTCTATTATTTTTTATTGATTTTAATAAACAAATTTAGTAAAAACAAATAAGTTCCAGTCTCATGGTCTAGGCTACGGGTTCTGCAGATTTTTTTTTTAAATTGAAGTGTTTTTTTTTTAAATGTTTTGTTTTGTATTTAATTTTTAAAGAATTTTCTTTGTTTTTATGCAAATAAGGTTTATTTTATAAAAAATATTTATTTTAAAATGATATTTATGATGTGTCCAACATTGCATAGTATTTGTTTTTATACTTAATTTTTCATGTTTCTCTTTTTTGTTATTGTTAATGAATTTTTTGTTTATTTACATTAGTGATTATTAATTTATTTGATTAGATGTATGTATAAACTTTTTGATTTATATTTTGAATTTTTTTATGTAAAAAAGTATATCGAAATAGACTGTCTACCAATTTATTTTTTAAAATAAATACAGCTCGAGGCGGAATGCAAAGAAAGAAAAAAAATTTGAGACCGAGTTATTGATTTAATTAATAATTTAAATAATATGATAAAAAAGTGCAACAACAATAAATAAACAGAAAAAAAAGTAAAAAGAACTCGATTTGAGTCAACTCAATACTGAAGGGTGAAACTGAAAAAAAACAGCAAAAACAAAAAATTCAGTTAAATCGGGTAAACTCGAAAACTTTGCTACTATGAGCATAAAATCGAGATAATCTCATAGAAAGAAATGCAAGAAAAAAAAATAATTTAAAGACTAATTCCTAATAAATCTTTAGCTCTAAAAAAGGCGAGTCTCAATCTTTAGCAGTTGAAGTATAAGATTAAGAAAAAAATAATTTAAAAAGGTAAAACAAACTCAATTTGAACTCATATGGGTCAAAGATGCAAAATTTCTAACCTAGTCGTGATACTAAGGTGACCACGTTTAAAAGTATATTGAATAAAATAACAAAACTCAATTATCGAAGAACTCAATGTTGAAAGATATAAAAAAATTAATTTAAAAACACAATAAAAAAAATATGAATCAACTCAGATTAACTTGCAAATTCGTGACCAATAAAATCGTAAAATCCTTGAAGCTGTTCAATTAAGAATATATATATATATATATATATATATATATATATATATAAAAGTTGAGAAATTCCTGAATTGGTTTATCATTGTAGTAAATTGCATTCATTTACAATTTTCAACAAACCTCTTAACCATCCATATATTGTATTCATTAAACCCGGACCAGCTCGGTAGGTCAACCTGGGAATCGATCGACCAGGTGGCTGGACTGGTCCGGGTTTATTAAAAAACCGGCCGGTGCAACAATCCGGAAAAGCCTAGTCGACCCGGGCGAACCCGAATGAGACCTGGTTTCTGTCCTTCAGCCTCCTTTCTTATTTCATCATCTTCTCTACAATGAGCTGCTGTTAGCAGTGGAGAGGAAGGGAGAGTGAGGGACGTTGCTGTGTTCGGCTGCCACTGGAGCCTGGTCAAAGGAGAGAGAGCTGGGTCTCAGTTTAGCAGAGATGAGGGAAGCTGGAGACGACGTCTGTTGGGCTATTCTCCTATGTCAGTGGGCAGCGACTCTAGTTTGGCCAAGAGACAGAGGCGGCCGGGAAAGGAGAAGGATGGGCTCTTTAGTTTTGACTAAAAGGCCAAGGGGATGACTGAGAGAGGGATGATGGAAGTTGTGGGCGAGCCTCTGTGGTAGCTGCCTTGGCCAAGCGAAAAGGAAAGCTTCAGCTGGTTCTGGGAGAGAAAATTCAAAGCCAGGGGAGCGACGACTTATTGTTTTTTTTTTTCTTGTAAAGATAGGGAAAATTTTAGGGCTTTCTGTGTGTCATTCCTTCAAAATTTTTCGTTCTTCAGTCGAATGGGCATACTTCCTTCTGAAGTTGATTGGTGAACAAAGGAATTTAGTATGAAACAGTAAAGAAATAGAAGAAGATGAAACATGTTGCATTCTTTTGACTGCATCAACCATTGAGGACTTGATTGATGGATTTTTATGACCAGGAAATATATTGAATTTTAATGTGGGGAGCTTCTGTTGAACTAGATATTCTCCGTAGCTTCTGGAGCCATTTGGCTGGGAAATATAGAAACATGTTTTCCTGGAAAGAGAAGGTAAATTACAAAGTTGCGGGAATATTTTCTTAAGTGTTTGGGCTATGCAAAGAATTCATTTTGAAGTAATAATGCGTTACTTGATTCTAAAAACAGGGGGAATATGCTTCTATTGAAGCTAATGTCGATAACTTTCAAAAAAAAGAAAAAAGAGTGAATCTCAGCAGGGGGGCCATCAACTTTGATCTTCGAGAAGAGAAGAAAATTTTTATTAATTTTTCCAGGTTGATCCAATTTAACCCGGATTAACCCATAAAACCCGGGACTCAACTTCTTGACCAGGTCAATCCCCAGACCGGATTTAATAACTATGACCGTAGTCTATTTTAGCTTAACTTACAAAATTAAGGTTTATTTTGTACCACAGGTGTTTTAAACCCGGCAGAACCACGAGCAAATGAAAGGGTGCATTTTTGGTTTCTTCCCTTCAGATCTTCCCATACAACTTTTTCCCTTCTTTTTTTTCCCTTTGGTTCTTCGGGACAATTGTGGCGGGGGCGAAGAAATACATGCAAGAAACAATTTATTCTCGAGATAAAAAAGTTGAAGACATTAAGCTATATATTCTGATGAACAATTAGAAACAATTTATTCTCGTTTATTCTCGAGATAAAAATGTGGAAGTCATTAAGCTATATATTCTGATGAACAATTAGAAACAATTTATTCTCAATTCATTATCACTATATATCACCTGCAATAATTACAATTACCTTAAACTCACATCATTATATCACTGCCTTGCAATCTCATATACAACAAGGTGAAGTTTTTGCTCGAATTCTGCTTCAAAGATTCATGCACAAGCTGGAGCATCGAAGTTTGGGAATACGATGAATGAAATCGACAAAGGATTGATGTATAAAGGAGAATTCACATCAAGACGGACAGGGTCCAGATTCGGAATGTTTTCATCTTCTGTAAGCTCTAACGGGATTCCATTAAGAACCATGGTTCGGCTTTGAAGGTTCCCATCTTTTGCAGTTAAATGGTACTCCTCTCTATACAATGGTTCATCTGATGCTCGGCTCCCAACCCATGAAACTGATCTCTTGAGGCCACGCACGAAAGAGTTTTCTCCAGATATGTTTTCTTCCACGGTCAATCTCATGTCCATGCTGTTTTGAACACTGATTATGAAATCAGTCTGATTGCTTAAATTGATCAGCAGTAACGTTATACCTGCCTGTATCAAGATGAAAACAAGTAAAACCATTGTGTTTTATGCAAGCTTGCAGAATGTTTTGAGGCATGAAACAGTTGTAGAAATGAGTAGAGCTGCTACATATGGATGCACAAGCACGCGTATCTACATGTAGATGACAGATGCTATATAAACCACTTGCACCATTGCATGAGAACACCAAACTTCTTTTATGACCTAGATATTGGGGGGGGGGGGTTCCGTCTGAAATAATGTCTGAACATTGTAAGAGGATTCAACCAAAAGCCCTTGTTTTGAGAAATTAATACCAAAAGCGACAAAAATAGAATGACAGGAAATTTGACTTGCAGCCAAAATCCAGCAATTTTAGCACCTAGACTGATCGTTTGTGCATCATATAGGTCATGTAAAATTTTGAGACCTCTAGGTAAATTTTCATAAACAAAATTCCCCTATCCAGATAGTGAATGGAAGTTGAAGAGGAAGGCCATGGAGGAAAGAAGAAACAAGAATTCTAGATCACAAAGCTTCTCCGTGTTTCTTCTTTTTCCACAATGTAAAAGAACGCATATTGCACATGACATTATGTAGGCCTTCCAGGTTATGTAATCCAAACATTACACGGAACACAAGCTTGATGATGCATGCCATGAATGCTGTCCAAATCTAGATTTGATCTCAAAAGATTGAAAACATACCCATAAGAAATAAGCTGTAACACATGGGAAAGTCACTAGAGAAGTTCAAAGAATCACACTATACAAGGACAGGAATAAAAAAAAAAAGATACATGGAGCTGATTTAACTATTTCAGAAAGTTGAGATTCATTCACTGATTTTAGCGGCTTCGCGAAGTCCCAGTGAACATGTAATTAATAGAACTCATAACTGTACAAAAGTGAAGCGTTTAATACCACAATTATGTTAAGGCTCTATCTTGCCCCAATGAAGACCATATTTAAAAAAAAATGGAACTCTTCATATCACAGTTGTCTTAAAATTACTACAAATGCTCAATACTCTATCACAACTAACAATTCATTGTGAAGTTAAAAAAAAAGAATGTGGCTTACTCTTCCTTTGGAACAATGGGCATAAGAGCGTAGAAATGGCGAAGCATTGCTTCCAACAGCTAGAACACCTTTTCCCATTAGTCGATGCCATAGAAGGGCGCTGTTGTAAACCAAATATCCAAGGCAAGCAACTTAAGATTAGATCTCTGGTAGAGAAGCAATGGCTTCATTTTTTTTCTTTCAAATTCTCTCTCCACAACGAGACAAATATTTTACTATTCTAATAACATAAAAGGAGTTTTGTGCACTTGCCTGTAGTAGTCAGGATTGGGGACAAGTGTGGTTGTGTTGAGGAGACCATAGTGGCCACCAACTAGTGTCTGCCTGCAGTATACTTTAGTATTATACCTGGATGCCATTCCAAGCTGATCTAAGTACCTGATATTCAAAAAAAGACCTATGGAAATGGAGTGATCCGCCTTTGAAAAAAAGCACAATAATTACAAGAATAAAAATAATGGGGATTCAATAAAAAGAAAGGAACAAATAGGCAAGTAAAATTACCAGAAACTGTTCACAAATGTATCAGAAACATGACGACCACCACTGTTATAGGCCCCACCAGATTCCCCAACCCAAGCAGAAGCCCAAGGACCATTCTGTTGAATCGTTTGTGAAAGATTACTGAAGGTTTCTGATACCTTGCTCAAATAATGGGGATCCAATATCTTATTCACAAGGTTGGGATCCATGCCTGGAATAGGAAAATGAATTGTAAATACAAGTAGAGAAGTTTCTCTCTCTCTCTCTCTCTCTCACACACACACACACACACACACACACAAGTCAGATATGATTCTAGAAGACTCTTACTATTATTGCTGACCTAAACCATCTGATAATTATAATTTTTATAAAAGGGAAGAAGCGAGGTAAGAAGTTCTGAAAACATAACTAACAGGTTTATTCTCAAGGTTAATTCATAAGGGAAGCAATAGCACACTGAAATTAGATTGTGAGCCTTTTTAAACTACTTGTGGCTGACATAGAAGGTGGATCAGTTCTTTGTTTCACAGGAACGAGGGGAGAAAAAAAAGGCCTGGAAGACAAGGAAGGTGACTTTGGAAAGAGACTTAGTGTAACTGTTCATCCATTACATGCACATCATTTCAGAACTGTCATTGATTAAAAATTTTTAATTGGAAATAACATTATAAGCATATGTCAGTACAATTAAACCACGACAACCCACCTGCTCCCAAGTTGTATATATGATGAGTTACAAAGTTGACTATGCCTGAACCTGTAACCTGAAGAAGCTTAGCATACCACTGCTTGTCAAAAAATCCTCCCGGTGCTACTAGTGAAGGTTTCAGATCAGAGTTTTTATACAAATTGTTGACAACATCTTTAAGTTTGATCAAATCTTTCCCATAAAGCTCAGCACTTACACTTGCACTTACACCACTTCCACTCAACTCATTACCTATCATAACAAAGGCAATATCAGCAGTGAGGAAAAGCATATGGAATCGAAACAGTAAAGAGCATTGTTGAAGTTTATACCATATTCCCACGAATCTATCTTGTATCCTTTCAAGACAGTGTAGTTCATGAAATCACAAGCATTACTAGAATCCCAAGCTCCTCCCCAAACACCCTTCCTAATCTGGTGCCTTCCATAGAGGGCATTCAAACCAAATGTCACAATGGCCCTGCATATGCATGATTCAAGTGGTAAGTACCCTACAATGAAGAACCTCAGCCTTTCTTAGTCTATTCCAAAGGCAAAATTTCATGGCAACAAATAATGTTTGATTAAACTTGAATGCTTTAAAAAAAGTAAACTTGATTATAAGTAACTGGGATAACATGTTATCAGAATAGATCTGAATGACAGAAAGGTTTAGAACATAACTTGTAAACTAGACTGAAATGCTTAATTTGAAAACAAATAAACAATCGGAACGTTTGGTGGCTGGCACTGCTACATAGCTCACAAGAAGGCATTTACACATCTATTAGAGGGGCTTCTTACTTGAAGTAACTTCTACATTGAAGACTTGAGAAAAGTTGAAAGACTTGAAGCAATCTAAATCCACAACAATGCCTTAAATTTAAAGGTTTAAAATTACCCAAACAGCAAATTCTGAGCTTCAGAATACAGCTGTCAAGCATTAAAGAATAAGAATCTACCACCCTGTTCAGAATTAGATAATTGTGTTTCACATGTTGTGCCTTTTCTTTTTATTATTTTTTATGAGACAGATTTTATGCTAGGATGAACAATTTGAGTGATAAAGTTGTACCTTAATTAGACAGAAAATGGTTTAATGGACATTTTAGCTACCTAGGCGTAATGGTAAGAATGGGAGAAAATTTATGTAAAAAAAAGAAAGAAAGAAAAAGGAGGAGCCAAGCATAAAATCTCACCCAGTTCTACTCAATAAATGGTTCAGTTCATCCCACCGGTTCATATGTAAACAGCCCTTTGAAAAACCAAAGAGCCCACCTTTCATCTTTCTAAATGGATGGCAAGGAGCTTTCAAACTTTCAACACCATACAATACTTGGTCTTGCAAAGAACCTCCAATTCTTATTCTCAAATTCCTGAAGGCTATTATAGCCACAAAGAATGCCGTACCATCTTAGACTAGCAATATTTCAACACCATGCTAATTCTGAAAGATGCAGGTTTATTATTCACCATCAAGCTTATCAAGAATGATACGAACCTTGGATGGCTTTGGCAAGAAGAGGATGAGATAAGTCCTGAAAATAAAGAAAGAAAACTAGGCAATTATTAAATATACCTCTAAAAAAGAAAGCAAATTAAATCCTTCAATGGCCTTTTCAACTAGAATCTCCAGATACTTACCAAGTTTGTTACGGATGAATAGCCCCATGGACACTGGTTGTAGTTACACTTATCATGCGGCCACCAATCAAGAGTAGCACAAATAAAATTATCATCGATTGCAGCAACTGCAATAGTTCCATCAATAGAAATTGTAGCACGTGTTCCTTCTTGAGCCAGAATCACAGGGAAAGAAGCCAAAAACAAAAGGAGGGAGAAGCTAAATTCCATTGGTTGATTATTGATAATAGCCTCACCACCCCAACTTATTCAGATGAACTGCAATCAAAAGAGCTTATTTTCCCCATGGCCTGCCTATATCTGATGTTAACAACTCATCAGAAATTTTAATGTTACTTAAGTATTCATAAATCAAGCATCGAAGATGCTGAAAACAGTAAAAGAACAAAGCAATGGGAAAAATCAGTGATAACGGGTTTCAGATGTAGAATCAAGGGGATAAAAAATTCATGTATGAGAAATTATTGTTGCTATTATCATCGCATCAATGATTTGATAATGAAAGAAAGAGATGTAGAGCAAAGCAAATAACATAAAAAGAAAGCAGAAAGAATGAAAACAATAATCATATCATCATACAAGTGCCTTTGTTTCCATCTACTAGTGATAACGAATGACATCAACATTGTTTCCATCTGAAAAAGACTATCAGATCTCCAAACTCAAGAGAACATTTTGATTTTGATTTTATTTTTGATTTATTTTTGAGAGAGTAGCATACGTCAGAATTCAATATGACAAGACAACACTACATTAAATAAAGGGTAGCATGCAGCTTTGATTTTCTGAAAGAAGTAGTCTAGATCAACAACCAAATCTAATACTAGCCTAGAGAATTCAGCAAAAGCAGCCCAGATGGAGATGAGAACTGACCTCAAAAGCAACAAATCTAATCTACCCGGTGAAGGAAATTAACAGTCTTTCAAGTGAAGCTAGATAAAGCAAAACAATAATGCATGCAGTGCAGTGCAGTGCAGTGCTGTCCTTTATATTTGGCGTCTTATCTTTTGAGTTTTGAGAGACCCGAGTCATTCAATTCTGTTCCTTGCTTGTCTGTAGCCATTAGTTTAGTTTAAATTAAGGTTTGAGTGTAAAGCATAAACTTTATGAAGCGTTGGCGGGGTAGGTATGTCTTGTGGACATGTGGCCGGTTTATTTATTTTTATAAGGAAACTTCTTAGCTTTAGCTGCAAGTGATGCCCTCCACCAGATCTCTCTTTCGTGCCAAGGGAGGACGAACGAAACGTCAATTTTCAACACCACTCCCCTCCTTTCTTTGCTGTTGCTTTGGATCAATGATGTGATTTACTCGCTATTTCACTTTATTTTCAAATTATAAATTGCATTCTAATCTATATACACTCTACATGTTAGCTGATATATATATATATATATATATATTCCATCAAAATAGTTTGAAATAATTACATGATGATTATTACATTCCAAATAATGATTAAAGAGCCATTATATTAAATAGTAAAATTTTACTACCAAATTAAAAAAAAAATAAATGTTATTACAACCCAATTTTTTACTCTTAAAAAAAAGCTAGAAAAAAAAGAAAAAAAAACAGATGCAATTAGAGATGAAATTAAGAAGAAATATTGTGAAAATGATTAAAGGTGACTATATTATTGATATTTTGGAAGCCAATAATTGAATTGGAAAAGACAACATGTAAGGACCATTTTAAAGCAATCAAGAATGAAATCGAGAAGAGATTGAAAAAAGGTTGAAATTGGACAAAAAAAATAATAAAAAGATCCAAGGATCAAATTAAAAAAATAGAGAAACTATGGAACCTTTTTTAAAACACAAAGCATCCATTTATATCAAAACAATGTCGTTTCGTTTAGGCAAAATAATGCGTTTCACTTCAAGTTAAGTAAAACGATGTGTTTCACTCTTTAAAAAAAAAAAATGTAAAATGACATCATTTTATGCATGAGTTAAAATAACACCCTAATTTTCCTCCCGTATTGTTGTTTTGAAACTTTTGTTCTTTTTCCATGGTTTTGGCTAGATTATGGCCTCACTTTTCTCCCTCTAACAATCTCCACAAATGCAAAACAACACACCACTCCCTTCCCTTCCATGTGTACTACATGCTTGGCCAAGAAAACATTGTTTTGAGCCTCTAAAGTCATTGTAAAAGTGGTACAAAAAGGCTAATAAACACAATGGCCAAAAAGTACAACCTAGGTGAATGATTAAGATTAACTCAAAGAAACCAATAGCCACGATCATGTCAGCAAAAAGGTTTATAGGAGCTTATATCTCACCTATAAATAGAGGGGGAAATAAGGAAAGGAAGGACCAATGGTAGAAAAAAAAATGTCGAGAGAAAGGAAAAAAAGAGTTTTGAGTTGAGAATAAAGGTGTTTAAAGCTAGAAAGAGGTGCAAAAGAAAAGAGAAAGAAAATGAACGAGAAAAAAAAAAAAGAAAACCCAAAAAGAGAGATAGAAACTAATATGATCAAGAATATACTAAAGATCCATTGCAAGTTTTAATTATGCCAGATACAATATCAGGGGCAAAGAAGCTCAAAGATGCATTCAATAGACTTATTCAAGGTATTTGGGCCAAGGTGAATTTTAAGGAGGTTACTGACATGATCAAAGAGTTGATGTCTTCTCCCAAGTGTAGGAGTGTCGAAGTAATAAATAACCTTGCAAGACCGGGGTCGAACCACATGGAGGTTAATTGTATAAACTACAAATAAAGAAATAGATAATAACAGAAAAGGTGTTGAAAAGAGCTTTGAGATGTGATATTGATGTAATGATTTAAACAAATATAAAACAATTGTCAAGGTTAGAGGATTCACTAATAGTATTTCAAATAAGTGTAATATAAACTCTTTTTATTATTCAACTGGAAACTACACAAAGGAGGTTTCAATCGGATTATAATTTATTAATATGATTTTATTAATTATCTTATTTGAATAATGTCAATACTTGCAAATGTTGTCAGGTATTCATGGTGATAACTTATGTTAACAACAAATCAAGTTCCTTTCAAAGCACAAGTGTCGGTTACATCATATAGTTAGGCTATGAAAGTGCCAAGTATTTGTTGTACCAAAGGTTGTTCAACACAGATCTAAATTAACCATTTAACAAGTAAGGTATTAAGAGTGAGTAAGATAATAAAAACAAAACATGTTAGTATCAAACATTAAAGTCCATGTTGAGTTTATACTATACTTATTCTTACACCATTAGTGTAACCTTTTCACCTTGACATAATTAACTTAGCTAAACATCATGAAGAAGAAAAATATAAATAAACAATATAAAAACATAAACATGGTATAAGTTAACTAAGTATAGTAAAGGAAATGAAAAACATAAATAAGAGATTAATATAACATAAAATAAAACTTGAACATTACAAAATACAAAGAAAGAGAGTGATCTTGATCTGAACACCAAGATATTTAAATGCATGGCAAATGCCTTTTTTTATAGGCCAAAATTTGAAACTATTGATTTGATGACTAATTGTTGAGTGGGTGGCCACCTCTTGACTTGGTAGCAATCCTTATCTTCTTGTCTGCATAAAATGTCATTACTAACATCAGAATTTGAACAGATAGTCTTCATGAAAGTTCTAGAAAATTATCTCAACTTTCCAACAAAATAATAATGAGGTCATTTGGACTTCTAGAACTCGAGATATGGGCTGAACACTGAACAGTGTCTGGGCTGCAGGACAGATTCTGACTTCTCTGTTGTTGCTATAATTTGAACTTGAAAATGGTCCTTTTGAATATTGGACTCTCATGAAAGTTTTAGGCCTATATCTTAGCTTTCTATCCATATAAACTAGACCTAAATCCAAGTTATATAGCTCCAATTATGATCCAATAATCGAATGGTGTTTCAATTTGAATTCAACCAGCATCTCTTTTCTAAGCTTAGCTCTCGCTGTATCTTCTCAATTTCAGTAGTTAAACTCATCAATCAATCTTTTGATTTATGTGACAGACTTGTATTTAAAATGAACATTTACCATAAATTAAAGGTATCTTATATTATCAGACTTGTTATTATAAAATATGCTCTAGTTAAGAAGTTATTGATACTTCAAGTGTAAAATGATGATATAAAACCTTGATAAAAATACACTTTTAAGTAATAATCAGCTACATCTTCAACAAGTGATGATCAGACCTTAGTTAATTTAATCTATTACAATAGGGGCCATTTAATCCATCTATTTTATGGGCTAATCAATTTCGACAGTCAGAGGCTTATTTCTCCTAATGCACAATTTTACTCTAGAAAGAATAATTTTATATCTAACTGTTGGATCATGCTGAAATTTTATCAAAAAAATTTAAAGGTTTTGTTCTATTTTGGATTAAAATTTCAAGGCAATCGAACATTTGGAAGGTCTTTTGATAAAGTCTAGAAGTTACTATGTGAGAATTGTATTAGTCTTCTAATTAATTTAGGATTCTTTTTCCTATTTGACTTAGAACTCTTTCATTATTTTTATAGCTTGTATTAGTCACAGGTTTAGATTTATTTTTCTTGTTAAGGATTTTGGTAAGGTTATAGGTATTTGTGTTGGTTGATGGTAATGATTGTTTTTTAACAGGCTGTGGTATCTCTAGTTTATCAAAAGTACTCATGAATTTATCTAAATTGGTTTTTTTTTTTTTTTGTAATTGTGGATCATTAAGACTTCTGGTAGCTTCAAGAATAAATTCTTGATCTCTGGACAAGACATTTATTTGTTTTGAAGTAGTATAGGTTGAACGTTTTGAATCAAAATTGATGTTCCTAACTCATCTATTTTAGAAGGGTTCTTCAAAAGCATAGGAAGAGTTTGTCTCAAAATTAGTGGTTTCAATCAAAAGAGTTTGAATATGATGGATGACTTCTTCTTTTAATTAAAGTATTTACTCGACAAAACCTAAAGGGATGACCTTTCTTGCCATATTTGTAACATGTAATGTTTTTTAGGTCAAATTTGGGCTTGGGTTTTGACTGAGAATGTTTTGTAGGCTTTCTATTGGTCTTTTTGTTGTAGGGCTTAGTTTTGGTATAAAAACCTTTTTTTGTATTTGTAGGCTAGTTTTTTAGAAGGTGGTTTATTGGGTTTTGTGTTGGGTTTAGAATGGTTTCCACTACAAGTTGGATTTTTATGGATAAGTCAAATTGTTGACAAAAACTACTTAATTCCTATCTAGATCTTCTCATCTCCCACTTAAGATGTTTTAGAGTTTAAGGTCTTGATAGATCCGTAGACCTTCCTTTTGTGTAAAGTTAACAAGGTCACCATTAGTCATTGATTTTGAAACAAAGGTGTCTTTGATTTTATTTCTGACTTCTTCTCCTAGAATGGTTAGTAAACCAGCAAGGAATTTTTCTTTCCAAAGTGGTTGATTTGAGTCTTCTCGGAGCATGACTTGGGTAAGGAAAGTATTTTTGTACCATTGAGAATCATTAAGTTCTTTACATCTAAGGTTTGAATGTAGCTCAACATTTTTATCTTTAATATGGGAAGGATCTCCTATAAAATGTAAGGAAATGGCTAAGATGAGGGTTGAAACTGCATCTTGAATGGTGATTCCATCATAGTCAAAGATAAATATTTAGTCTTCAGTCATTTGGATGAAGTTTAAAATTTCAAGGTGTTGTGTTTCAGTGAGATGGTAATCCCACCATCCTTTTAACTAGTTAGAAAAACCAGCTATAAAGAGTTTAATTATAACTTTATTTGTGGTTTTGGTTTGAGTTTTGTAGATATTAACAGTCATGATCATATGTTGTAAGGTTTTTAGGATATTATATTCATACATTCCATCTATGTTCCATTAATAGAGGGAAAATGCATTGAATATGTGTTGGTTTATTATGGTTAATTCATTTTGGATTGTTATATCTGGAGCAACAGATATTTTAGGGTTTCTCTAGATTAGTTTGTTGATTTTAGGACTCTCTTCCTAAAAGGCTTATTCATCTAAATTTTATTTGGTTATTTTGGATGGTGTTGATATGGCTTGTGGAGGTTAGATAATGGTTACCGATTTGGTGTGTGTTATGAGTAATTAAGGTGGAAGATGAAGCTTCAAGGTGGTTGAGATGGTTTTTGATAACTTTGAGGAATTCTTTTTTGTTGGTTTGTAATTACGTTTGACTAGTTTTTGTAACCTGGTATGGTTTGGAAACTAGGTTTTAAGTTTTTAGTCAACATGCTTTGATGTAGTTTCAATAGGAGAGACTAAAAGAATTATGTATATGTTTTTCCAGTCTAGTCAATTTCTTCCAATGGTGTTGAGGTTGATATTTATTATAAAGTTATTTTACTGGATGATGTGTTTGGTATTGATTGTAACATCTTTATTTGGGGATTTGTAAGTAACAACTTCTATTGTTTAGCTATTATGAAGAATTATTTTTCTAGGTTGTGTTTCTGTCTATTGGTTTAGTCTAAGGTTCAAAGTAGATTCATTTCATAAGGAAATCTTTACCTTATTGGGTTAAAGCTTAACTGTGTTAAGGCTCAAATTTTAACATCACATCATTTCCTAAATATAACTAATTCCTAATGTTCTGAACTGAATAATTATTATGAGTTTTTTGTATTTTGACCAAACCCAAATGAATAATCATAATTTGGTTATGATATCCATTTTTTCATTTTTAAAAACGATTTAATCTCATTTTTAAAAAACATTCATGAAAAACTTTTAGGATTTGACCACTAAAATAAAAGGTAAAGTTGAGAACCTGTCAAATCATAATTGTGATATTAAGTGTTTCAGATGTTTGGGGAGTGGACATATAGCTTTACAATGTCCAAATAAAAGGATTACTGTTATGAAAGAGCATGGAAAGATTGAATTTGAAAGTGACAAATCCGAAGAGGATAAGATGTCATGTCACCACTTGAAGATTTTAGTGATGTTAAGCATCTAGTTGATGAAGAGGCTGTAGTGATTAAAAGATCATTTAATATTCAGATTAAGGAGGATGACATAGAACAACATAGGGAGAACATATTCCATACTAGATGCCATATAAATAATAAGATATGTAGTATGATTATTGATAATGAAAATTATGTTAATGTTGTGAGTATTACACTTGTTAAACAATTAAATATGAACACTATTAAACATGAAGGGCCTTATAGAGTTCAATGGTTGAATGATTGTGGAGAAGTAAGAGTTACTAAATGATGCAACCATATTATTTAATAGTTTCACCCACATTTAACTAGTGTTTTGCCTATGTTTTATATATAAAATGCCTTGATATTCTTTGTTTTATGTTTTGAAGGCACTTTTGGATGAAAGATGCAAAAAAGAGTAAATTGGAGATAATTGGCAGATTTGACCTTCAGTCAATGTTTTGTGCAGAGCGTGAGCTCTGGAGGTTGAAATGAAGTGATTCTAGTGGCATTAAAAAGCTAACATCCATACCTTTCTGGACATCTAAGGCAAGAAAATAAAATAAGGAAGAGCATGGAAATCGCAGCCTTCAAAGTCAAATCTCGCAATCTGCCAGTGTTGACCTTCGGCTATTCCAACTTGAATATCTGGAGCTACAGAAGTCCAATTGATGCAAACTCAATTGTTTTGGATTCATGACTCAAAGTTCTATAAAAGCTCCAAATTTCAGTCAAAAACGATGTCATATGAGGGAGATATGATTTTTCAAAGATGACATCTGAATTCTGCCAGCAAACAGGTTTCGTGAAGAAACGAGTCCAAATTACGTTCCGAAGCATCTAAACCGATATCCAAGTTTTTATTTCAGCAATTTAGCTCCTCTAAGTCAAAGCTTGAAGATTTCATGCAAGGCTATTTCT
>Ga0325405_1000137_pt1 | contig 67873 bp, 37 predicted proteins | sample PopdelMetagenome_21_FD_205663 | JGI IMG/M metagenome (GOLD analysis project Ga0325405, IMG submission 205663) | Populus deltoides microbial communities from Bellville, Georgia, United States - Xylem-Control-R2 | ecosystem: Host-associated > Plants > Phyllosphere > Stem > Wood/Secondary xylem...
GGTGACTTATTTATGAAAGCCTATATAGTTCGGGGGTTGATTTGTAATATCAGTATTTGTTTTTCCTTGGGCGGCGCGCACACGCGCACAGAGAAATACATAGGAACGTGAAGGAAACAGGATCGCACGGTGTTTGTCTGCTCAGCTGACTGTCAAATTACACACCCATCCATTGTACCAAATTACTTGTTTCATAATCATCCCTTATTAAATTTGCAAATCCCGCGTTCTCTCTCTCTCTCTCTCTCTCCCCCCCTCCCCATCATCCGCCTTGCTGTTTTTGTCGGTGATTCCTAATCTCTTTTCTTTTCTTTGTATAATCAGAAACTTGGAATCAATTAGTTATAACATCAGTTTCCATTATGAAGACTTTTTCTCTGTAATTTTCTTAACATCATATCGCTTCGATCTGTGTTTGTCGAAAATAATTTGTCAGACAGAAAGGGGGAGGAGGAGGAGGAGGATCAGAATGTCTTCGATTCGAGTGGATTCCACTAAGCAATTGGCGACGAGTAGTCTTGTGGTGGGTTATGCACTTTGTTCAAGTTTGCTTGCTGTAATTAACAAGTTTGCAATTACCAAATTTAACTACCCTGGCCTTTTAACTGCATTGCAGTACCTAACCTCTGCATTGGGTGTTTGGGTTTTAGGCAAATTGGGGCTTTTATATCATGATTCCTTCTCTTATGAAACTACCAAGAAGTTCTTACCTGCTGCTCTTGTTTTCTATCTGGCTATCTTTACGAATACCAATCTTTTGCGTCATGCCAATGTCGACACTTTTATTGTGTTCAGATCCTTAACACCCCTTTTGGTGGCCATAGCTGACACTCTGTTTAGAAAACAACCCATCCCATCCAAGCTCACATTTGTTTCCTTGTTTGTTATTTTGGGTGGTGCTGTTGGCTATGTGGCCACTGATTCTGCTTTTACTTTGACTGCTTACTCTTGGGCACTTGCATATTTAGTCACTATTACTTCTGAGATGGTTTATATCAAACACATTGTCTCCAATATTGGACTCAACACCTGGGGTCTTGTGTACTACAATAATTTGTTGTCATTGATGATGGCGCCGCTCTTCTGGATTCTTACGGGGGAGTATAGTGAGGTGTTTGCTTCCTGGGGATCAAAAGCTGGGAATTGGTTTGAATTCGATGCATTTTTTGCTGTGTCTTTGTCATGCATTTTTGGTTTTCTTATTAGTTTCTTCGGATTTGCTGCAAGGAAGGCAATATCGGCCACCGCGTTTACTGTCACCGGGGTTGTCAATAAGTTTCTTACTGTTGTCATCAATGTGTTTATTTGGGATAAACATGCTAGCCCGGTTGGTTTATTTTGTCTTGTATTCACGCTTGCTGGAGGTGTTCTTTATCAGCAGTCAGTTACTGGAGCTGGCAGTGCTCCATTGCAGCGTGAGAATGTTTCTAATCAGACAGGTGATGAAAATGTTGGTGATGAAGAGAGTCAACTGATCAAAAAGACCGATGGTGATGAAGAGAATTAGAGAGGCACTAAAACTGGTAAACTTGTTTCTGTGTGATTGCTCTTATTTTCATATGTTTTTAGTCTATTTAGCATTGACGATGATTTGAATAAAATTATTGGGATTTATGGAGGTTTTATTTTTATTAGTAGCAATTCTGTTAGTTGTATGAGATATTCAAAAGATATTGCCCTTTTAAGTTACATGTGATCTCTAATCTCTGTCTTATCTACGTTGGAATTGATTGGTTACTTTATTGATCATTTTTTGGTGTTTTGGCATCATTCATTTCATGAAGAGGTGCTTTTTAATCCCAAGGTTGAGCTTTAAGTCCTTAGTATAAGTTTACTGCGCTTCAGCTCCACTTAGAATTGGGTTATGGCTCAAGAATGATAACATTAGACATTTATTTATTTTTTTTTTCACTTTTAGGGTGACATTACTCTTTTCCTTGGATCACATTTAGACTTAGGACCTTTCACATGCCTTTTATTGAACAAATCACCAGATACATGTGAAATGTAGCCAGGTTGAGTGTAGAGCAATTTAGGAATCAACTGCTGGTCTGGACTCTTAAGAGCTGCTGATATTTGGCATATCATAATTGATGATGAACTTACTCCTCTCGTTTTTTGACTCCAGAAAAAAGAATTTCTTTGTCACATTACTTTAGGTCTGAGCATCTGTTAGTTCGATCAACAAAATATCCGGTAGTTCAGACAATAAGAAATACACGAGAGCCTGATCAGTGGCTCTTTTTTCTATGTTTAAATTTTCTCTTCATTTTGTGTATTTCCAATGATTTCCTCCAATTATTTAATCTGATTGAATTGCTTTGTCGTTAGCATGCATTACAAAGACTGCCAGTTGACATGGGCCATTGTGGTCTGTTTTATGATGGGGTTTTAGGTGTGATGCAAACCTGTACAGGTTGAACTTTATTTTGTGTTTCTTTAACCTTGGTTAGGCATACAAGCTTTTGTAGTTTGATTTCTCATATCTGATAAATTCAGAACACCCATTGATATGCGTGGAAACCGTTGGCCTGTGTACTTTGTTGCTTACCATGGGTAATGAAAATCCCGGCATCAGTTAAACTAGTTCCTAACATTTCTTATCTTTGTCTGTGAATAATTTCAATCCAGAAATGTGCCCAGTCTTTGTATGGAAGAGTGCATGAGGATTAGTGCTTCCATCTACTCTAAATAAGCACAACTTGCCTTCTGCTGCAGCATATGCATCTTTTGTAACCATGCATGTGCGATTTTATTTGGAGCTTAAGACAAGTGCTATAATTTGGTTCTCTGCATTTTAGCCCTCAAAGCATCATTTTGTGTTTTTGGGGCCTGAACTGCACTTTGAAATCTTTAAGGAGATTGGATCTAGTAATGAAAGAGTTATTCATTTGTGTGGACATAGTGCTCCATGGTGAAAATTATTAGAACTCTATAGAATGCTTGATGCTTACCATGACATCACCAGAAACCCCTGCACGAACAGGTTCCGTCCTTAAAATGGTGAAACCGGTTCCTGTCCCTCACTATTATTTCCCTATTGTATAGTTTGGAGATAAGCTTAGTTGCGCTGTGGCAATCACTGCATATACGCAGGTTTTTCACAACTCGAATTGGAGCCCCGACGCTTGTACTTAAGAGGCCAAAGGCAATTGCCAACTTCTCACTATGGAGGCTAAGCTCGGTCTCCTTTTCCTCTTCAGCCATGTCAAATAACACCTCTGATTTGTCAGGAACATAACCAGCGTTCTTTAGTTTGCTAATCATGTCCTCCAACATTTCGTTAATCTCCGAGGATTGGCGGTGTGATGAATCCCCCTTCACGAATTCATGGACAACTCCATGAACCTCGATTTGGCTGCAACCTGGAGGCTTTTTCATACCTCTTTCTGCCATCAATTCCCTGGTTCTCTTTGCTTCCTCCCATTTCTTCGAAGATTTATAAATATTTGACAGAAGTACATACGTTCCCGAATGATATGGGTCAATCTCCAAGAGTTGTTTAGCTGCTCTTTCTGCAGCCTCAAGGTTTCCATGGATTCTGCAGGCACCAAGAAGACACCCCAAAACAAATTGATCAGGTGCCATTGGCATGCTCTTTATCAATTCCTCTGCTTCAGCTATGCGACCAGCTCGGCCTAGTATATCAACTAAGCCACCATAGTGTTCGATGGTAGGCTGAATGCCATAGGTATCAGACATAGAGTTAAAATGTGAAATGCCTTCATCAACAAACCCAGCATGGCTACACGCAGCCAAAACCCCGACAAATGTGATTACATCCGGCTTGACTCCCTTGATATGCATCTCATCAAAATATTGTAAAGCGTTCTCCGCTTGCCCGCACATTGCAAGACCTAGAATCAAAGCTGTCCAAGTCATTACATCTTTCTCAGGCATCTCATGAAACGCTTGTATCGCAGTTTCTATGCTTCCACACTTGGCATACATGTCCACAAGAGCTGTTCCTAAAGCAACATCAACGTCAATCCTCTGCTTCTTAATGTAGGCATGTAACCACTTTCCCAGCTCTAGAGCACCCAGATGAGTGCAAGCGAGCAGCAGGCTCGCCATGGTCACCTTATCACCTTTTATACCCTTGGTTTGCATCTCACGAAACAGCAGCAAAGCCTCCTCATAATTACTATCCTCAACATGCCCGTTTATCATGATATTCCAAGAAAACAAGTTTTTTTCCTGGGCCTTGTCAAATAAATCCCTTGCTAGGTGTACACATCCACACTTGCAGTAAACGTCCATAAGAACCGTGTTGAGAACCACGTGGCGCCCAAAACCATGCTCATCAATGTACTCATGAATCCTTTTCACCATTGCCAAATCTCTCGCCCTTGCGCATGCAGTTAAGACATTAACCAAGGTAACCTCATTAGGCTTCACATTTTCACTCTTTATCATTCTATCGAAAAGCCTCACAGCTTCAATGGGTTGATCCCACTGTGCATGGACCCCGATCATGGTTGCCCAAGAAACAACAGTCTTATCCTCCATTTTATCAAACACCTTTCTAGCTGACACCAAACAACCGCAATTCGAATACATATTCATCAAGGTGTTTTGGGCATATGTATCTGAAGCAAAACCAAGCTTCGTAGAGTGACAATGTATCTGTTTTCCCTCGGATGAATTCCTGCAAGACTTGAACAATGAGGGAAAGGTGTATCTATCCGGTATCAAGCCTTGAACCATCATTTCTTGATAGAAAAGAAGTGCCTCTTGATGCAAGTTCTTATCGGTGCAGCCTCGAATTATAGAGTTGCAAGTATAGGAAGTGGGATTTGGGATTTGAGAGAAGACAAGACGAGCATACTGGAGACTTCCTGAGTCTTGAAGAGAGCAAAAGGCCACAATTTTGCTGGCAGTGAAGGGGTCGAAGAAGAGGCCTGTCCTGAGCATTTGAGCATGGATTTGCTTGAGCTGGGACATGTTGGAGCATTTTTCTATCGAAACAATACATGGATGTGGTTGATTTGGGTCATCAATGCTGCTTGCGATCATACCAATAGTAGAGGCGGAGGTGGGGTTTCTCGTGAGGAGGGGATTTTCTGAAGATAAGGGAGGTTTAATATGGTGGTGGAGAGTGAGAGGAGCAGCCATTGCTCCTTGTTTGCTCGTTATTTCCGATTAGAAATATCTGAAGTTCTCTCTTTTAGATAAGTTTTGAGACTTCTTTGCCATCAATGCAGTAGGTGTGTTGCTCCATGGCCAGTCCATTCTCCCAATTCTCATGTAAATCCAAATGTATATGGGCCACTCGTCCACTATTCATAACGAGCTCTTTCCGATCAACGTTTTGTTTTCTTTGGTCGGATTAGAAAATTACTCTAACAATCCTAACAATCATGAAGTTTGGTTTTTATTTTATTTTGCAGTTATTTTTTTTAATTCCAATTTAAGTTTTGAATTTCGAAGATTGATAACACTTTATATTCTCGCTTGTTTACACAAAAAAAAAAAATCAACAAAAAAAATTATATTTATTTACAAGACTGCTATTATATTTTAAATAATAACTAAAAAATCTCTGAAGTTTTTTAAAAAAATACCAATAAGTGCTGCTTTCTTTTTAAAATAAAAGAGCCGTTGCTCAATGTTTTAGTATTTACAACCTCCTCATCATCAACCTCAAGACACAACAAACTAATGATGTTAAAAAAATGTTATATATCAGAGCATAATTTTTTTTTAATGTATGATGAACTTCTATAATGTACATATATATATATATCTGAAATTTTGTATATGCATGGTTTTTAGAATTTATAAAAAGGTTCATGTAAATAAATATGGTCAAAATTCCACAATCTACACAACCAACCAAAAAAATTATAAAAAAAAGTTATATAATAGAGCTATAATATTTTTCGACATTGATGAACTCCCATGATGTACAAATATATTTAGTATTTTGTGTTATACATAGTTTACAGAAGTTATAGAAAGGTTGCAGATAAATAATAATAAAGAATTAAAACAATGACTAATAACATATATTATAATTAAATAAACAATCAAAGCACTTTAGAGGTAGGGGAACAATTATAATTAACTAATAAAAACCAGAATGATTAAAAAGTTTGCAATCAGGCTTTAAGGTCACTAAAATAGACTGCAACCTAAAATAAACCTATTATATTTAGGAAATTATTCACATCGAGAGTCGAAATAGATCATTTATTAACTAGCGAAGATAAGCACGTATCCCTTATTATGATAGAAAAACATAGATACTAAGTGCTCAGAATTATGATGTAGAGTGATATCAAAATAACTTTTTACTTGAAAATGTATTAAAATGATTTTTTTTATATTTTTTTTATATTTTTAACATTAGCACTATCGCATATGTGTGGTGTCACGATGACCATCCTCCTAAATCAGGATTTTGGTATAGGTGGAAAGAACAAGGAATTCTTGTCCTTTTTCAATTAAAAATGTTTGGAGTCGTCATCTAATATTTTAATTACTAGAAACCTTAACTGATTTTTAGAGTCTGGATAAGGGGACTGATTATATACAGAGAGAACAATATCACCCCTAGTACACATATGCAGGTGGAAGCAAAGGACAACAATAATTAAAGAACACATAATTTTTTTATGATCAAACAGGTTTGCAGATGTGAACCTCATATTCATAAGTTTATTCTCCTTAAAATAATAATATTGAAGTTTGTCTTCTTAAGAGCTTATAAAGTCTTTAATAGGCAAAAAACTACATCTCAACTAGAAAACAAAAAAAAAATATAAAATTACAAAGCAAAGGAGCATAAAATCTAAAATAAGTAGGAAATCCAAAAATAACAAGGAAAATCACAAAAATTACCAAAATCAGGGCTTTAGCGAGATTTTTGATATCTAAAGATTCGACGGTTCGCGTAGTGACATAAGAAATATTTTAGCACAATCCAATGATCAGATAAAAATTTATGGCCCTTTTAAGCTGTTATTCTAGTATGGCATGACTAGATTTCTTTTGGGCCTAGACTTATCCCATTGGTTCATAAATGCATCTGCTAGGCTATCTACATAATCTATTTGGGGCAGATCCTTATCTAATTGTGGCAAACCCATACTTGATTACTTAGAATCACTCGTTATTGTAGGTTTGACTACATCATTCTCCTCAGGTTGGAAAGAACTCGTCCTCGAGTTCTGTTCCTTCTTTAAATAAGAAGTAAAGTGAAGGGCATTGAAGATATCAAAAGTATTCATATAATAAGGAAGACAAATCCTGTAAGCATTGTCATTTATCTTCTCTAACACCTTACAATGACTTATCTTCCTTTTCATTCAACTTGTTATACTCACCCACTGGAAACCTTTCAAGTGTAAGGATTGTCCATACCAAATAACGAACCTCAAATACTACTCTCCTATGATGAGTATCAGTTAGGGTTTTATACTTGGTATTGTTGTCACTGATCTTTTGTTTGGCCTATTTATGAATGTCATATCTGTAGCTTGGATGCTCAATCATCTAATACAAGGAACATAAATTAACTTCAGTACTCTATAAGGATTATATCCATAGACAATGTCAAAGGGGGGAGGTTTAATTCCGAGATCTACTAGAAGCAAGTTTTGTTTGTGAAAATGTCATATCCCACTGTTTTGGTTTATCTCCAAATAGGCTTCACAACAAATTGTCAAGGCTGCAATTTTCCACCTAAACGCCCATCTACTTGAGGGTGATAATCACTGCTAAAGTTTAGTTGAGTTCTCACCTTCCCACAAACTCTTTCAAAAATTACTTATGACCTTGATATCTCAATTCAAAGTGATGGACCTGAAAATGCCATGCATTAAAGTAAAGCTGGGCTACCCAAGATGTATCTATGGTCTTTTAACATGTTATAAAATTAGTCATCTTCAAGAACCTGTTAACAACAAGAAAAATAAAATCCATGGTAAGGGGGTTTATAACCCATCATTTGATAAAGCTCTTTTGGACCTTTAACAAATAGCACACATCTCGATAAAAGCTGGAAACCTGACCTGGAAACATAGGTTAGTGATAGTCTATGGACATTAGAGTCAATGTCTTATTTGGTCCAAAATGACTCTCATAATGTAATTCATGAATGATATGCTCTTGCAAAGAACAAATTGGAAAATAAACCTACAAACCACATAAAAGATAACCACTTAAAAGCATAAAGTTATCTTGTTTACCTCCCTTCGATAACTCAACATAAATTTAACCGAACGAGGGATCACCCAAATACAGCTCACAGAAAGTATCAAACCCCAGCATATGGGTATGTATAGTACTGAGCAAGGTTACCCGCCAACTAAGAGCATCGACAACCTTATTTAGGTTGCCTAATTGATGTCTCAATGACAAGGTGAACTCCTAAAAAAACGACACGCACTTCGCAAGCTGACAACTTAACTTTTGCTTCCCATTTATATACTTTAGATCTTTATGACTTGTAATTAAAATAAATTCCTTTTGCATAAAGTAGTGCCTCCAATACTTAGAGAATGAACAACTGCGTAAAACTCCAGATCATATGTGGAACAGTTCTTCTTTGAGCTAGATAGTTTTTCACTAAAAAGGGTGATTAGACGCTCATCTTAACTAAGAATTCCTCCAATACCTACCCTAGAAGCATCACAATTTACTTCAAATAACTTCTCAAAGTCCGGTAATTCCAACACTGGAGCTTTCATCATCATCATCTACTTCACTAATTGAAAACTAGTTTCAGCCTTGTCTGGCCACTGAAAAGTACACCTATTTAGACACTCTGTAATGGGTGCGATAAGGGAATTGAAATTCATGATGATTTTTTTTATAAAAAAATGCAAGACCATAAAAACTATGAACATAGTGGATGTTTTTCGAAGTCGGCCACTCAATAATTGCAGAAATCTTACTTCGATCAGCTTGAACACTATCAACAGACATAGTAAAGCCCATGTATTGGTGAAAAACTTACACTTTTTTTGGTTTACATACAATTTTTCATTGCTTAAAATATTAAAAACAGCTCGTAGGTGTTTCAAATGAGATTCTACAGTGAGATTATAAATTATAATGTCATTAAAATAGACTAGAACAAATTTGCCCATGAATGACCTCAATACCTGATGCATGAACCATATGAATGTGTTAGGAGCATTAGATAGTACAAATGGTATGATCATCCACTCATATAACCCACGGTAAGTTTTAAAAGTTGTCTTCTATTCATCCCCTAGACTAATTATGATCTGATGAAACCCACTCTTGAGATCAATCTTGGAGAATATCTTAGACCTTCTAACTGGTCTAACATGTCATCTAGACACGGTATGAGGTACCCATATTTTACTGTGTTCCAGTTGATGGCCCGATTATCTACACACATACGCTATGACTCATTCTTTTTTGGGACTAAAAGGGTTGACATAACACAAAAACTCATACTTTTCTAGATATACCCTTTTTTCAGTAACTCCACCACATGTGTCTGCAACTCTTCAACTTCTTTATGGCTAATCTATAAGCTGCTTTGTTTGGTAGGCTAGAATAGAACATCAGGTAAATTTGGTGTTGTATCTCCTTTATGAAAGGTAAATCTTGAAACAACTCATTCAACATTAAATCTGAAAATTATACCAACACACTTGATGGCTTCTAAAAACTATCTTTCTCTTCTTCCTCTTTGTTGATTGTTCTCTTAGGCATTAGAGAAAACACCACTTGTTCACCCTTTATTTCCCCTAGGGCACTATTTTATGGGCCAGACATCAGGCCTGACTTATCAAGCTATCAGTTTTTGGCCTTATTTTATATATAATATTTTTAAAAATACATATAAAAAACAGTAATTTACAAAACAAATATAAATATTTGTTTTGTAAATTACTGTTTTTTATATGTATTTTTAAAAATATTTTTTTATTTATGTTTTGGTTAATACCCCTTCTCTGTAATTTTTTTAGGCTTATTTAGCCTTTTAAAAATAACAATTATTTTATTATTATAATGCGTGTTTAATTTTTTTATAAGTTTAGTGTAATTTATCTATAATTTTTTTAATATTTTATATAGATTAAATTTATTTTAAAAATTAAAAAATATATATTTTTAATAAGTGCAGCCTTGCATAATTTTGTTTTTTAATTTATTTTATTCAATAAATTTTATGTGTGTTGATTTCTGTTACAAATTAATTTTTATAAATAAATTTATTAAACACAACCAATAAATGACCCGTATTGCGATCTTAAATATTTTAGTCTGCATTCATCTCTTAATTTTTCTAGTTTTTTTTATTGTTAATAATTTTTTTATTTACATAAATAATTATCAATTTATTTGATTCCATACATACATGAGTTTTTAATTTATTTTTTAAATGTTTTTTAGAAAACAGTATGCATAATTAGGTTTTTTTAAAAAGATAAAATTACAACACGTGGCGGTGCACATCTAGTGTGAAGTGATTAAAAAAATCCAAGTGTATGAAATTTTTTATATAAAAAAAAGTTGCATAATGTTACAGACTCGTCATTGCTACAATGACCAACACAGTGAAAAGATTGGTAAAAAAATTACAATCTGTTGATGGGTACGATGAAAGTGAGTTTTTATTTTATTTTATTTTTAATATAGTATATAGTATATAGTATAAAACTGCCATAAGTTACACGAACCTTGATTTTATTAATTTTTATGACTTTTCCAGAAGCTGAGTCCACTATTAAAATGAGTGTGGAACTCGAAACGGCCTCCAGAGAAAATCCATACAGAAAAAGCTTTAGCCGAAAAACTCATAAAGGTCCAATCCAATACAGTAAGGGAAGGTCAGCGTCACATGACTCATCACTGTGTTTAATTAATATGCATCAGACATGTTGCCTATATATATATATACACACACACGGGGCCTTACCCATTAGCACTGTGGATTACAGAGTAATCAACAGTGTTTTTTTATAAACTTTTCTTAATTATTAATTTTTTTATTTTTTAATATATTTATGAGAATTTAAAATAGATAATTGATTTTAATTTATCTTTATATGATTATTATAGTATTAAAAAAATATTCTAATATCAGGTTGGTATCAGAAAAATATTTCAGTATTGCAGTATGATCTATTTTTAAAAAGCATTAAGTTAAATAAAAATTAATTTTAAAAAAACTAAGTTATTAAACTTTGTGAAATCAATAACCCATTTTACGAGTCTGACGAGATAACTCTGGTTGCTCCTGTTTTAGGGTTTAAGGAGGTAGTTTTTTTTTTTTTTCTAATTGAACTCAATTATATGATCGTTTATTTTTCTTTTTATCATATACTTAAAAAAATAGTTTTGTAAAAAAAATATGTTATTAAATTTTAGAAAGTCCATGGACCTATTGACGTGTATGATGAATTTAACTTTTTTGTTCTTTTTTTATAAATTTTTTTTTCAATTTCATCATTTGATATTAGACTGATTGAGAATTGAGTTTTATAATTTGTTTTGTTTTGTTTTCTATAAGGTTATCATAGTCTTAGAAAAAGTCTCATTATTACTTTGACACTTGATTTTGCGATCGTTTATTTTTATTATCATATATATAGTTAAATAAATAATAGTTTAGGAAAAAAATAAGTTATTAATCCCAATGGAGTCTATTATCTGGTTTGCGGGTTTGACATATTGACCCGGGTTACCTAATTCACAGGTTTAGTGGGTTTACCAATCAAATCTTATTTTTTTTATTGTCCTTTAATTTTTCTAAATATTTTTTTATTTCACTTTTATTCAATATTGGATTAATTGAGAAATGAAATTTATGGTTTATTTTTTTCTATTTTCTATAAGATTATCACGATTTCAAATAAAAATAATTTACAAAAATAACAAAGTTATTAAATTTATTGAAGTTCATAACCCAGATCGCAGGGTGATCGATGTCGATCCAATCTGGCATCGTCTCAATATAAAAAATAATTTTCATCTTAAAGCTTTTTAAAAGTTATGTCATGTTTTTACCGGTTATCCAAGTTGTCTTCGAACTCATTAAATTGAATAATTCATTTTGAATTAGCTCTCACGCAGTTTAATTTGAAACTCGAGTTAGACAATAAGACTGATTATTAAATTTCAAGATCGAACTGCTTAATTATATTTAATGATACCATAAAAAAAAATCTTCACACAACATTTTTTTAAAGTTTAGAAAAATAATCCAACCCGCCGATAAATATCCTATATACAAGTGTGTGTGTGTGTATTATATATATAACAGTATGATCTTACCTTGATTTATTTTATATATTGCACCTCTCCACAAGACAGATATATTATATACAATGAGTCCCACTTCACTCACCGTCCATATATATGGCTATCGATCCGCATGCGATGCTCTGTCATCTATGCTTGCATCGCTTGCTTATATCATTCGTATACTCACACGCTACAATCTTATTAACTAATAGCGAAAGCATCACTAACTTCCAAGTAGCTTGTAGGTCGAGCCCCCTCGCAAGAGACCAGCTACACCGTCTCTATACAAGAGCAATCCATCAACACTGGAATTATAGAAATCACCGCCAGAGTTTCAGGAGCTGGTAGCAAATAGCCTCTGGCTCATGATGGAAACTAACCATGACAGTTCTTCAACAAATACCATTGGATTTTGCCTCCTTCCTTCAGAGATCATCCAGAACATACTACTCCATCTAGCCTTGCCCGAAATCATTTGTCTAAAGTCACTCAACAGATTCGTTGCCGATGTAATCTCCGATAAGTATTTTGTACGTGCGTATAACTCTCAGGCAAGGTCCACCGCATGGCTCTTCGTCTACAAGAAGAGGTGGAACCGTGACGCCTTGCTTCATGGCTTCAACGACCAGTCTAATCGCTGGTTCAGCTTTCAGATTGACAGTTTATTGAAACCCATAATCCGTCCAGGTGATGATATCTATTTTCTGACGGCTAGTTGCAACGTCTTTCTTTTTGTTTTCAACACTCGCGGGGAAGTTATTGCCCTTAATTTGGTTACTAAAGCTGTGAAAACAATCCCTCCAAGCCCACTTGGTCCACGTGGCACGTCTTCCTGGCGAAGATCCGGAATGAAATTGGTCATCACCGGGTCCGATCACTTTCAGTTTTTTTTTGTGGATTTGGTGCACAACTCCCCGGTTTTGTTTGTGTACTCCTCGCAAACTGACACCTGGCAGTCCACTGAAGCAAGGGAAGGTCTTGCCGGAATGCCACGTATCTGTCAGAAAGAGGATGACCACGTATTTCTCAATGTGATCGACGGACCCTATGAAAGCATGGTGACAGCCGTTGGATTGGAGCGTGATGCTCATAATAATTATGCACCAATTGTTCTACGGCCGAGATTCAATCAGAGACCGAGCGATGGACTTAACCTGTTACAGGTGTACGGTGACGGGAGCATGCTGGTCATAAAATCCAGCGGCGGTGGTGATGATGACGGGAATACAGGAGTGAGGATGCTAAATGACATAGAATTATGGGGGGGCTTGCGCTTGAATGGAAGCTGGCATAACTGGGAGTATATCTCGAAGGTTCCCTGCAAGATAAAGGAGCAGATTCGGAAACCATATCGAGCTATGAGAGGATGCTTAGAAAGACGAGATGGGATTATTAGGGCTGTTTTGCTGTCTAACTATGATGGCTTATGGGACATAATTTGGCTATCTTATGATATGAGGAGGAGTCTTTGGGCTTGGCTCCCTCTGCCTGATTGCAAGATGAAGGGTCTGAATATGGCCGGCATTGCCTTCTCCTCCGGCCTTACCTTGTCATGATCATCTTCAAGACTTGATGACAGTTCTCAGGCGGCATGCGTTAATTAGTTCTATATACGCCTTGTGTTGCAAGTTCATATGATAGTGAATATCAGTCTTCTCCAGTCATGCGTTGCCCTTCTGTATTTCAACTCTTCATAATATATATAGATAATAATTTATGAAGTTTAATTCTTTTATTAATTAAATATATGTCATCAAATGGAATTGAATTTAAATCTGAAAATTGATGAACTCGTGTTTTTCTTTCATCTATTTTACATATTTAGTTATTAACGCATAAGCTCTTGTACCTAAATCAAGAATTAAAGATGATTGGTTTGCTTGATTGATTTGTTAATTTATTTATACGAATTAACTAGGTTAGGTTTGTTTGATATTTTATAATCTCATTTGTTTGATTTGCTTATTTAATATAAATCTCATATATGTTTTAAAATATATATGAAAATTTTATAATTTCATTGATGCAAAGGAATTAGAAAAGTATGAGAAATAGATATCACCTAGAGAATATGTCATTGCAATATGGAGACCTTATACCCATTCCCTAAAAATTGTGGGGCTGTTGTCGTAAGGAGACCAAGTCAATCCCCTTGAATGAGAGTGTCTAGAAGCCCCCATTAAAAATTTGTAGTTAAGAAATGTATGTTAGATATACATTATTTTTATTTTGAAAATAAACTTACATTTCTATTGAGGAACATGCATCATGAGGTGATTCGAGTGATAAGTATAAGGGATGTTCTTTGGAGGAACATATCTTGGAAGTGGCACCAAGATGTTTACTTTAACTGCCCTGATAACTTTAAATGAGTGATCCTATTTTAACTCAAGAGAGATATAAATCCTTAGGATACACCAAATAATCATGGGTTGATCCCTCATGGTTCTTTCTCGAGCATTCATTTCTATTAGGAGAATGATTTCACTTGGAAAGTTCTTCATATTGTTTGTCCTTGTAAAAACAAAGAGGCTTAAGTCATAACAAACTAGCACCTCTTCCATCCATATATGATTTTTTATGGATTGCTTCACATTGAGCAAGCTTTTTTTTTAGTAAAGCATAAAGTTTTCTCCAAATGACATGTTCATTTACCCCTCTTGTCAAGGCCTCTAAGGTTAATGGCTCAAGCAATTCTTTCACTTTGAGCATCTCCTCATTGAACCTTTTCAAATATGCCCGTGAAGACTCACCCTCTTTTTAGATAAATCCAAATAGCTTACTGAAGCTTTTCTTAGCGAGTATGATGAAGCGTACCACCAGCTTTGTGTAGAGGTCATTGAACCTTTCAATGGAGCTTGGCTTTAAATTATTGTACCATGCATATGCAGACCCCTAAAAGGTTATAGGGAGGGTTTTGCACATTGAGTCACTGTCTTGGATGACCGATTCTAAGCTACCGCGTATATTTTATACATGCTCCCTCGAGTTGGTCGGGCCATCATAGTTGTTCAAACTCATTTTTATGGAAATGTAATTCTTAGGGAGTTAAAGGTTCAATACTCATTGGAATAAGAGAGAACTCCTCCATTGATGGTGGTTATATAGTCATTCTTCTAAGTAAGCCCATATATAGACTGTTTCTTAGTCATTTGTCTATTAGGCTCTTAGCAACCCAGGGGGCTTATCTTGGAAGTACGATTATAGTAACAGGTTTTTATCTTACGGTAGCTAAAAGGAATATGTTTGGAATATCAACTTTGTACATTGATATCACATTGGTACGAGCGACCTTTTGAGAGACTCTTATGAATGTCATCTTGTCTAGTCTCTCCTAGGTAGTGTAATCGTCTACAGGCACTTGATACAACTAGTGGTCATAACGCTAAAATGTTGTGTGTTGTTGAGGGTGTTAAGAATTGTTGGGGTGGTAAGGTTTTATTTTTCCCTTGGATTGTCAACACGACTTGAGTGAGGAGTTGTACCCGACTGGTGAGTTATGAAAGGTTCGGTTGGGTAGAAGTGTTTGTGGTAACAAATAGATTTGTCTTGTGTCTTGACATAAGTGTGTCTTGGTCATGTGTCATAGAATTGCCTAGAAATGTCAAAAACAAGCTTTAGAAATTGATGGCTTTTTTATCAGTTCCTCACAAATGGCGCTCATTGATAAGTCTCAAAATCCAAGATGCTTAGGAATAAGGATGATATGTTGGATAATCGATTAATCTCTTAGTTCAAGCAATCTGATCCATTTTCTCTAGTCAAGGTATTTGGTGGCTTGATATGGAAAGCCCAGGTGGTTGGTAGCTGGTGGTGTCTAGTAAGCCAAAGTGGTTGGTAGTTGGTACTCTTTATTTATTTCATCATTCAACATTAAATTGGATATTGGGCTATGCTATTTTTATTTATTTTTTTTCTATATAATTTTTCACTTGGGTTATCTCGGTTTTTTTTATTTGTCATTCTTGGATTTACTTTGATAAAATTTTTAAATTGATATTTTTTTTTCAATTTTATCTTTCAACAGTAGATTGGTTGAAAATTAATTTTCTTTTTTTAATTCCATCATTCAAGGTTAGGGTTTATGATATTGGACTTCTTGATCTTCTTTAATTTCCTTTCTACTCATTTATTTCAGTCCTATCAATTAGACCATAAGTTTGGTCGGTTAGCCTAGGCTGGCTCAATGTTTTTCTAGGATTGTTTTTTTTTTTTTAATTTAATATTTGTTACATTTCATCCTTTAAAATTGAGTTGTGGAATTGAGTTTCGTAATCTTTTTTGGTTTGTCTTTTATTAGGTTATCTCACTTTTATGATTCAAATCGTAGAGTTTGGTTGGCTTACCTGGTTTACTGGATGTTTTTGTTTTTTTTTGCCTTTTTTCTTAATTGACTCTTTTTTTCCAATTTCATTCATTTACTTTTGATTTGTTTGGAATTGGACATAAGCTTTTTTTTTTATTATTTGCTTTGTATTGACTTATCCTGATATCATAATTTGGCTTGTATATATAGCATCATCACTTAAGTTGGCTCAAGTTTGTTTTTTTTTTCCTTTTCTTTTTTTTCCAATTTCTTTTTCCTTTTTTCTTTATTTGCTTGGCTTGAATCCTAGCTTCATCACCTTTTATGTTTTGGTGATTGTTCTTTTTATGTGAGGATGTTACTTGCATCCATTTAAGATTAAGTTTATATGTGTAGTTTCTCCTCGTTGATTAAAGAACAAATAACATATAAAATTTTGATCAAAGAATACATTGATAGATTTGCGAGGTTGTTGCTTGCCTCTATTCGAGATTAAGTTTATAAGTGTAGTTTCTCCTTGTTGAAGAAAGGACCGAATAACGAAGACATTAGGCATTAGGATATTGAGAATCAATATTTATACATAATGATTGTGCTTATCCAAAATAATTTAATGATGATTAAATTTAATTAAGATTTTAATTTTACCATGTGATCAATGTTTAAACATACAAAGTGGCTTAACATGAATAATTCTTAAACATATACGTGACTAAAAGAATCCATCAATCCTTAATGTCTTTCATTTTCATTTATATAAAGATATGATAGTGGAGACATTAAGACATAATGGTCTGAAGAAGATCTTGCAGTCAAAGCTATTTGATAAATCTTAAAAGATATAAATAACATTAAGAATAGACCAACTACTATAAGGTTTAAGTCTTTTTGGTGAAATCCAAACTTAATGATTAGATTTAATGTTGAGTATGCTTTTTTTTTTGTTTTTTTATTAATAAGATATTTTACATTTTAAGTTATAGTAACTAGAAAGTGAAAACTTTTTTATAAGTAGCACAATTAAATTTCTAAATATTGGTTTTAGTAGTTTTAGTTATTTAATATCATACATCAAGCTCAAAGGAATATTGCTATCAAATAAAGAATATTAGGCATTTGCTAGCAAAAAATTTCAAGTCATAGAAATTGTTTATAACTAAATTTTTTTTTAAAAAAGATAGTGTTAGTAAATATATCCTGTAGTTAATTGGTTGGTTAAATGTAGCACTGATTCTATTAATGTAAAACATGTTTATTATTAATAAATGATTTTTTATTTTTAAAATTTATTTATATTTGATTAATAAATCTAATGTTCAATTAATGAATCTAGAGTAAAGATAAAGTCCATGAGATAAAAATAATTTGAAAAAAAAATTATAAAGTTGTTATAATTAATTTCCTTGTCAATATTTTATTAAGACTAGAAATTAATTATAGCTATTGAGACTGATACATATTATGTTTACTCCTTTATAAAAAGAAGTAGTTTGATACAAATAAAGTTAGGTCTGAATTTTGTCTTAAAATGCCTACTAACTAGTTTTACGAGATTAGACATATCTCTTAAACTATAGATCAGATCGAGCTCAAATTTTATAAGGAGATACTAGAAACAAGAAAATATATTATGGTAAAATTACATATCAATAAGAGATTGGAAAAATATTATTTAAACTGGTCAAAGTTGCTGTTATTGTTTTGCAGATTCGTCAACAAAGTGTTTTTTCTTGGCTTTTTTGGTTTAATTAGTCCAAACCTATAGCAGGTTAATTTTAAAAAGCAAAGAGAGAATAAATAAGGCTTATTTTGGCTTTAAGCTTGTGCATGAGCTTGAACTACAAGGGTTTTTAATGTGGTTTGGATTTATTGAAGAATTGAAGTCCATAATTTGCAAGGATTCCAAATCCCACATGGACTTAAAATATGGCAGCATCTAAGGGGATGTTTCTCTTGGGTTTTTATTATATATTATTTTACAAGTATTTATAGCATATCAAAGATACTAAGAGGAGGCAATTTAAAGAAGGAAATTATAGCAATCAAAACAAAGTTTCCTAGTTGAGTTCATACACTACAAGTTTTGGTCAAAACACCACTCAAGAGAGCTTAGACATTTCAGCTACATGGAAGAATTCTAGCATGAAGACTTTATTTTCATTGTCCTATTTGATTTATTTGATGTTAAACAATTATTTTTAATTTGGGTTTGTTTTGGCCCATTAGATATTGTTTAGGGGTTTATTTCATTATTGGAGTTATGTTAGTTGATTTCTAGTTTGGATCCATTGGCTTACAACCTAAAATGGGTCCATTAGGTTTATTTAAAGGAGACTATATAATATTTTTGGAGCTGAAAGTTTCAGCAGCTTGGTGATAATAAACACGAGTTTATTTCTTTTAATTGTTTGTGGTAAAATACAATTTCTTTGCATGGACAAAGATTATACATATGACTTATCGAAGATTAATTGATTTTATGGTGTCATTCGTTTATTTCAGGTTTTTAGGTATAGGGTTATTTTTTTGTCCAAGTTTGTTCTAATAACTTTGGTTCTTAGGTACAAGGTTATCTTCTATCAAACCTAGTTTTTGGATTTTCGGGTTATATTTGAACTTTGTTAGGGGTTGCTTAATCACGTGATCAAGAGATTCACATCAGTGATGATACAAATCAAGTTAGGTCCAAATTTTTCCTTAAAATACCTAGTGACCAGTTTTGCGAGATCAAATATATCTCTTAAGCTCTATATCGAATCAAGTCAAAATTTTACAGGGAGGTATTAGACACATAGAGTTATATTATGGTCAAATTTATTACTATTTTGGTAGATTTATTGACAAAGTGTTCTTTCTTAGCTATTTTCAGCCCAATTAGTCTAAACTTATAATGGGTTAATTTTTGACAGCATAAGGATATTAAATTAGACTTATTTAAGTCCTAAACTTGTACATGAGCTAGGGCTACAAGAGTTCCTAATGCGGCTTTCCAGGTTGTATTTCAACTTTATTAGGGTTTTCTTAATCATGTGATCAAAAGGTTTCCATTAGTTGATATTAGAGCTAGACTTTCAAATCAGGTTATATCCCTTTATTTTCCTTATTTTTTGTTTTGGTTCTTCCTAGAATTTGAATCTTTGTTTTCGGTGTTCATTTTCTTTGTGTCTAGCACTAGGGTTTGCATTAATTAGAGTTTTTTGATAAAAAAAACTTACTGTCCAGAATTTTATGTTAGGAGGGCTGTTAGGCGAGTTAACACCAATATAAATGAGTTTGTGGCTGATAATGCATACATAAATGATGTTGGTTTTGATAATGTGTCTATGGGCCATCGGGAAGGGTTTGGATAATAGCAGAATTGTTAGTAAGAAGGGGATAAATATGATGATAATTTCGACCATAGAGGTAATTACAGGTACCATGATCATAATGTTGATTTTGGTGAAGATTTGGGTATAATTAAGTTGAAAATACTAGCTTTTCAGGGGAAGAATGACCTGAAAGTTTATTTAGAGTGGGAGAAGAAGGTGAAGTGTATTTTTTAGTGTCATAATTATCTAAAGCTCAAGAAAGTCGAGCTTGTTGTGATTGTTTTTATTGATTATACCATTGTGTGGTAGGATAAGTTAGTGACAAACCATAAGAGGAATTATGAGAGACAAGTTAATACTTGGGATGTGATGAAATCTATTATGAGGATGATATTTATGCCTAGACACTATTATAAAGAGTTGTATCAAAGGTTTCAGAGTTTAAGTCAAGGTGTAAAAAGTGTTTGTGGGTACTTCAATGAGATGGAACTTATTATGATTCAGACTAACGTTGAGGAGGATAAAGAGGCTACTATAACTAGATTCATAAAGGACCTTAATTGTGATATAACTCATATTATGAAGTTGAATAATTATGTAGAGTTAGATGAGATGGTGCATTTGGTTATGAAGGTGCGGAGACAACTTAAATGAAAGGGTATCATTTGACAAAGCCAACCATTAGGCTCTTTAACACTTTGGAAACCTAATTGGAAGGATAACACCAGAGTTGGTCCATCATAACCAAATGAAAAGGGTAAGGACAAATACTTTAGAGAGAAGACAAACATCTTGTCGCTGGTAAAAGTAATAATGATACTCTTACCTCTCGTAACCGTGACATTAAATGTTTTTATTGTATGGGTTTTGGTCATATTGCTTCATAGTATCCAAACAAAAAAGTTATGGTTATGAAAGCCAATAATGAGGTAGATACTGATGGTAAGGATGAAGATAGAAAGATGCCACCATTGAAGGATGTTAATGATGTTTATGTTGAGTATTTAGTTGAGGAAGAAACACTTACGATGAGGATATCACTGAATATACATGTCAATGTGGATAATTTGAAAGATCAGAGGGAGAATATATTTCATACAAGATGTTATGTCCAGAATAAGATATGTAACTTAATTATAAATGATGGTAGTTACACTAACATAGATAATACTGAATTGGTGGAAAAGTTGAACTTGCACACTACCAAATATTCTATGCCTTATAAAATACAATGGTTGAATGATAGTGGTGAGGTGAAAATGAATAAGCAGGTTTTATTTGTTTTTTCTATTTGTAAATATTGTGATGAGGTGTTATATGATATTGTGCCAATGTAAATTATTCATTTGTTTTTTGGTAAACTATGACGGTATGATAAAATAACTATGTATGATAGGTTGACAAATATGTATTCCTTTGAGGTAGATGGAAGGCTTATAATTTTTGTACCTTTGTCACCTATATAAATATATGATGAACAACTAAAATTAAAAACAAAGAAAATGGCTAAAAAAAGAGAGCTAGCATATCAAGAAAACCTTCTTTGTTAACAAAGTTCTTTTAGGCTTTGATGATGATGCTATTTTTTTAGCTTGGTACTGATTTTTCTTCTTTAAAGGATGATCTTCATGTTATAGATTCGAGAATGAATCATTTCAAAGAGAGAGGAAATGATACGAACCAAGTTTGGTCCAAATTTTATCTTGAAATACCTACTGACCATGTTTGCAAAATTGAGTATATCTCTTAAACCATACATTGTATCAAACTATAATGTTATCAGGAAATACTAGATACATGCAACTATATTTTGGTAAAATTTTAGGTCAATCAGAGTTTGTGAACACAATAACTAAATTGGTCGAAGTTGCTATTATTGTTTTGGCAGATTCGTCGACAAAGTATTCTTTCTTAGTTATTTTTTGCCTAATTAGTCCGAACTTGTAATGAGTTAATTTTGGATAGAAAATAAAGATTAAATGAGGCCTATTTAGACCTTAGATTTGAAATACAGCCAAAAAAAGTCTTTCACCACTTACAATCAAATCTTCAGAAAAAAGGAGAGTATAAAAAACCAAATCCAACCCATGGAATTTGGAGAGAGAATGCGTTGAATTTTTCACCTATTTTGTAATTAAAGAGAGAATGCATTGAATTTGACGGGGGAAGCTAATGATAGTTGGTGAGAAGTTTCTGAAGTTGGAGGGGGAGAAGAACTAGGCTCCACCATGTTTATATAAAACTCGAGAGCAAAGCCAATTAATTATTTGATTATGATGCAAATGAGCGACAATCAATTATCATTTGCTTTTTTAAAATATTATAAGTAAGGATAATTTAGTTATTTTGTTCCATTTAAAAATTTTAGTTAACATATAATGATGTAAAATATATATTTTTTTTTTAAAAAATAGGCATTGTATATAAGATTTTGTATTTTTGTAATTAACCCTAAGAAAATGACATAATTGTACCCAAGTAGTACATGATTTTTCAAATGTTATCTAAATAATAATAATAAAAGTTATTATTTTATAGCAATATTTTTATTTATTTATTTTATTTATTATTTTTTTAATTAATATGAATATCCAAATCGCGCACCTCAACTACATATAACTTTGTTTATTATTATTAATTTTTTTTTATTGACACATGAGATATCACCTTCCTTTAATTAAAAAAAAAAAAACCGACTCTCCTTGAAAGGGAAAATAGAAAAGAAACAGGAATAAAAAGGGTATACACAGAAATAAAAAAAAAAATTTGGTTGGAGAGGTGAGAAAGAGCGAGGCGCAGAGAGTGATAATAAATAGAAGATGGAGAGATAGAGGAAGTGGGTTAAGGTTATTATTTATATTTTTTAGAAGACTTGTTGGTTTTTAGCTTTCAGGGGAGGCAACGAACGGCTTCTGTTTCCTGCAGTCAGGTATGCTTCCTTTTCTCTTCATGTTAGTTTTTGCTTTCTTGATGCGCTTAGCAGTGTTGTTTCTTCAATGATTTGGAAAATAATCTGTCTCTATTTGCTTCTTCTTCTATTGAGATGTTGGGTTCTTTGATTGCACACCATCAGTTGCTTTAAAGGAAGATATATATGTGAGCCAGCCATTATAACAGGGTTAAGGAATTGTTTCAGCATAAACAATTGTTAGGAAACAGGATTCCTCTTTAAGCTAAACCTGCAATGTGTTAATTCCCACTAATCTCCATATCAAGTAATGCATAAATGGTTTGTTATTAATAATATTGTGCTTCTTAATGATTAAATTATAATTCACATCCCGAGGAGTAAATATTCATGGGTTTTTGTTTGTAGTGGATCATGTACGTTGTTTAGTACTCCCTATAATGCATGGTCATTCTTTAAGATCTGATGCTCCATAGTTTGGCTGTCTATACTTGGATTTTTTCCCCCTTTCGATGGTTTTACAGATTTTGTTATACCTTTTAGTCCAGCAGTCAAAGGAACCGAGTTGTGCTATGTGCTCTTCAGGATTCCTTTCTATAGGATTCTTGAGTAGATCTTGTCCTTGAACAGATGTAATATTGCATAACTGGACTTTATTTCCTTGTGAAGTAATTCCATATACACAGTGTATTAACATGAGGTCCTGCAGAATTTGATTCCTACAATTTGATGATAGAGATCAACTTAAGAAACGATACCAAGTAGATGCGATTAGATATCCAATAATCTGTCTGGCAGCAGATGTGGCTATCCTATAATTTAAAAGGAGCATGAATGAAATGGTGTTGAGACTAGTACTGTTCTGTTTTGGGCCAGCATTTGATAGGGTGAAGGACCATGGGTATAGACTTTTAGCAACTTGACTTCTTGACACTTGAAATGATGAAAGTCAAGAAGGGTTCTTAGATTGTAATTTAGGTTTTAATTACAGGTACTGTATTAATGAATTTGATAGCAGTTGAGTGGTTTGGTAGTTGGGCATGATATTCTTCCATCATGATACAACCACGAGTAGTTTTTGTTTTTGTTCATAAATTAAATTATGTTCGTGATTCATTAGAGGAGAATGAGTTCGATGAAGATACTTGACAAAATATTATAACAATTACCATAATCTATATCAGGTTTAGCGTGTAGTTCTTTGTTATGTTGTTTGATCTTTTATGCCCCTAATCTCATGCCTTCGGTTTTAAAAACAAAGTTGGGTTTAGATAAAAAGATTGGTTTTTGATGTTAGTGTATCATAATATCAAACCAAATTCATTCTGCAATACCATGTATGGTGTTGAACCAGTTTGAGGCAAGTCAGGTTTTTTGTTGGAAAAAAAGAAGCTTTGATTGGCAATTCCTGTTGAGAACTTATTGCAAGCTCTCTATCTTATAAACTTTCTGCAAGAAATTCTATAGCATTCTAAAATTTAAACTAGCAAACAAGAGTGGGTTAAAGTAATGGATTGATAGTACATACCTGCAGGTGCAGCTACAGCTACAGGGAGAAGGAAGACAATGACAATAGATGATGATAGGTCAATTTATATAGGAGGACTCCCTTACAATGCCTCTGAGGATACTCTTCGCAGAGTCTTCAATCTCTATGGCTCCATTGTTGCTGTTAAGGTAATTAATTCATCCGTTCTTACTTCAAATTCTACAATAAATAAAGAAAAAAAATAAAAATAAAAGTTAATTTCTCCTTTGCAACAAAAATTACAAGTGAAATAGATGGTTTAGAACTTTAGAGAGTTGAGTTTGTTGATAATGCTTTCCAGATTATTAATAACCATGGGACAAGTGGAAAATGCTATGGCTTTGTCACTTTCAGAAATCCTAGATCTGTAATTGATGCCATCAATGACAAGAATGGCAAGGTAGAATCTCTCTCTCTGCAATTCTTCCTTTTTTTTAATGGATTTTCTTAGATTTTTTTAGCTTATGACACTGTGAGGATTGTTTATAGACTATTGATGGTCGAGTTGTAAGAGTGAATGGAGTAACGAGTAGAAGTGGAAAATCAAATTTCACTGGAGAAGATATCCGATCTCATGTAGAGAGGGGTAGGGAAAGAGGTCGTGAAAGGGACTATGATCATGACAGGCACCGACAATGGCACAATGACAGGTCTAGAGAGCGGGATCGCTCTTGGGGCTATGATGAAGACAGTGAAAGAGGATATGAACATGCACGTCTTCATGATCGAGCAAGGGATGGTTTCTATGGTAGAGATCGTAGCCGAGAGAGAGAATTGGAGAATAATGAGCAAGAAAAAGAATGGAAGAGTGATAGGAATAAGGAAAGGGGTCATGATCTTGATGGGGATCGAGATTGGGAGATGGGTGGAACCAATGGCAAGCCTACAATTGTTGACAAGGTCTCAGATCAGAACTCAAGGAAACTGAATGGGTATATTGTCTTTGTTTATGTTGCCTATCTTTCATGTCATTCATTGGTGTTTTGGTATCTTAACATATTTCATTCGACATACTTATGCAACAATTTGGTTTTGATGCATCTTAACTCTTAAATTGGTTACCTACACTATATCTAGACATGCCACATTCCACCAAAATGAAAAGAAAAACTTTGGAAAGAGACATGGTGTATAGTGTGGTTAAAAGCTAGGGTTCTCAAGTCCTAAGGTTACAAACTTAAAATGTAGAGAAATTTAGAAAATACTCTCTATTGTTTTATTAAAAGTCTTAATAATAACCTTCTTCTCAAAATAAACTAGACGTTTCTATTTATATTACTCTTAAAATCTTTTATGAGAAAGGATTTCTAATTAAAAATAGAACTCTTTATAGAAAATGATTCATAACTAAAACTTACCTAATTAATAGAATCCATCTACCATTAGAATTCCTAAATACTAATTAAAAACAAATAATTAAAATCCAAAATTAACTAGAAAAATAATTAAAATAACAACTTGAAGCTTCATATTAGATGCTTCCGGGTTTCTTCACGGACTTCTCTTCATGCTTGGTCTTGTCTATTTGGTTCATAAATATGGTTGTACCATGCTCCACGTCAGTAAGTTAGCTCTATTTTTGTGCTTGTTTACATATCCATTCATCTTATAAGGTTCTTGTTGTGTCTGATGTGGTGCTTGTAAAGGGAATAAAAATTGCAGCATGAAGCAAAAGTAAATCTTCAAATAGATCAAGTTTATCATCTTAATTCAATCCATCTTCCCTCCTGCCACATACACACAAATGAAGGAAAGAGGAAAACTTGCTACACCGCACAGATAATCCGGAAGCAGATTTTTAAAAACAAATTTTATGGTTCTGCTATAGGGATTTTCTCTTGGTCACTGAGTCAGGATATTCTTTTCCTTCAGAGAGTTTAAATGAGGTTGTTACATGCGAGACCATCACAATACTTAGCAAAGTTTTGGTGGATGGAACAGTCACAAAGGAATGGTACTTTTGTGATTTTGTTTTTGATAAAAGTACTTTGCAAATTTCTAAAACCTTGTCATTGAAGAAGAAATGTGGAAAGTGCAATAATAGCGTGAGTTCTTGTGAGAGTGATACATGTAGGAATGTCAGTCAGCAATGGCAGTTAGTAGAATTTTAAGGCAAATATTGAGGCTGTTTCGATGGGAATTTCAATTTGTGCTTCATGTGCCAACTAGGAGTTGTAAAGGTTGGTGTTGTAATGATGTCTCTCATGGACACGGATACTTGAACTTTGGTTTTTCTATGATCATAATATGCCCATGGTTGGTGAAAGTTCCATCTCATGGTCATGAACAACTATTACCAGTCCTAAAAATTATAATTTGTTATCTGTTTTTGGATTGGTGCTTTCTTACAATTAATTTAATTCTAGTTCAAAATCAATAACTGAACCATTTCAAAAGTTCACTTCTGCTGAACATTTATTACATATCAATTGGTTGATAAGGTCTGCATTCTTTTGCCTGTTGGGGACATGATTCTGTAAAGAGAGTGTGCTATATTTATTCCACTGTAACGATGTTAATTGATTAGAATTATCTGAATAAAAATGTACATTATGTTTTCCAGTTCCATATATAATGACCAGCATAAAAGGGAAATTTCATCATATTCAAGTGATGATTACCATGATGAGGTTAGCCTGGAACAATTTAATTTGTAAAACGAGTTACACTCTTGTTTAGGGTTGAGTTTTTTGACTTTTCAGTCATTACTCATTTCGTCTTATTATCAGGTGAAGGAAAAATTTGATAGATCAACTAAGACGCATGATGAACTTAAAAACAAGGTTTGCTTTCTCCTTTGAGTTTTAAATGAGAGACATTTGTGATTTTTTCATTTGATTTTCCTATGTTTGTAAAGACATGAGCCACACATCCAATTGCACAGCTGATTTTAATGGATGGATTTGACGTGATTCATGCTGTTTATTTGGAAATAAATATAAAGCATGAAATTAAAGACAAAATGCTCACATTATCTTCCCGTACTGCATATATCAGTCAATGGTATCACCTTGTAAGTGGGAGTAAACAAAATTGAGGAAGTTGATTATGGAGCTTCTTATTTTTTATGGCCATCATATCTTATGTAGTACTCTCAGTGTATTGCTCCGCTCCCTTCCCGATACACATAAAATGGATCCCATGGGAAATTATCATTGCGGGACCCACTTTTATGTGAGTGAGAAAGCAATATGCCTTGAGTACATAATAATTTCTCTCCCATGCATTAGGTTTTCTTTAAGCAGTTATGTTTTGGCTTATCAGGTTTCTCATATGGAGGAGAGGTTGGAAAATAAACAGCAATTTGTTTCAGATTTACAGAAAAAAGCTCTGGTATTTCTTTAATTTCAAGGCAAGCATTTTTAGCTTAGACAGTGTTCCATTGTCTGCTTTTTTCCCTGACTTTTGATGATCAATGCAGATATTAGAGGGTGCTTTGCTGACTGCAAAGAAGCTCTCCTCGCAACGTAGGATGCAGTTGACCAAGGTAATTGCAACATTTACCCTATGGGTGGTTGAGTAGCACTTTTTGGGTCATTTATTTTGTTTTAATGATTGTTTTCTCCTGCAGCTACAAAAATGTTTTCTGCAAGTGAAAGAATACACCAACAGACTTAAAAGCTGTGAACAGGAACTTAAGGTTACTTTCCATATTCTTATGCATAACTAACCAAGCAATTAGGACTTAGTTGGGTACCAAACATGGTATTAAACATACTGTGTGCGCTTTTGATCGACATGGGAAATTCATGCAAATTGTTCTGCACCAGTTCCACAGTAATCTTATTGTATGTCTTTGTAATTTTTAGGTTGTCTCTCATTTTATTAGCTTATCTATTCCTGCGACTCTGACATCATATTAATTTAATATGACAGATTCATTTTGATAAATTTTCTGTGCATTAGTAAAGGGCACGTGCGCTGCATCTCTTGAGAAAATTTCATGAGATACATATATATTCCTGTACACATTATTTTCTAGCTTTAAGAAGGGGCTTGCATATCATGCGTTGGTGTGTTATAAAAGGTTGATAAGATGCTTTATTCTCATTTTAGTTGTAGCATTTATAGACCAAGCAATATATTCCTGCCAATCCAAATGCCTTTTTGACTACTTTTACGAGCATTGAGATGTGTTGTTTGATACACCATCCTCAATGTCCTTTAGTCTGATATAGGCTTTTTAGGTCTACTAACAATCAGTAAATTTAAGTGATCTGGTTTTCACATTCAAAATTATTAATGCAATAAAATATCTCTGTTTTTGCTTATTTTTGTCTTAGCTATTGCTTGTTTATTACAAAAAATGCTAAAAGAGCTCAGTTTTTTACTGTGCACACACTCATATTTTGCTGGATTCGCACAATAAAATTACCATTTTGCCCTTGAAGAACAAACTTAATTAACTTGGTCTTAGGGATAGGGAAGTCTTTTTTGACCCATTAGTCATTACAAAATTGAACAAGGTTAATCAATCTTTTTACATTTTTGTTGCATAATGTAATTACTAAATGACCCTTAAAGACGAAAACATCTAACATAGGTTAAGGGGCATTTTGGACTTTTCAATTTTTTTCCACAGTGCAATGACTTAAATGCCCCTTAAAATTAAACTCTTGGTTTTGGATGCGGGGGTACTTTTTTCATTTCATTTTACTTTTTTTGTAATTCTCATATAGGGTTAAGGGTGATTGGGTCTTTTGATATATATACAATATAATTAAAATAAAAAATCGGCTAGCACGTGTGGATGCGGGGGTACTTTTTTCATTTCATTTTACTTTTTTCGTAATTCTCATGTAGGGTTAAGGGTGATTGGGTCTTTTGATATATATACAATATAATTAAAATAAAAAATCGGCTAGCGTGTGTTGGGCACACGCTAGCAAGTGGGTGCTGTCAGTACCTTTCAGGTAGCGCGTGCGGTGCTGTGAAAATTTCCAATGCAGCTTTCCGAGGTGGCGTTCGATGCGTCTTGACGCCCCCATCACTATGGTTGGGTGAGTTCCACCAGATGAGCGGCGGTTGAGTGCTAGCAGCATGTTTTTTCTTCCTTCCCTCTTTTCTTTTCCTCCTCGAAAAACATGTTGGACATTACAAAAAACATAGAAGTCTGGTTATTTGTTTATTGAATCAAATCAGGTCCTCATTCTTTTGATTGCAATGCATTTAGTCTTGAATCTTTTGTTGAATTATTTTTTTTTTCAATTTCATCATTGACTTTTTATTTCTATATCAAGTTTGATTTTCATTGTTTGGATTGTTATTTATATTTTTTCTCAACATTTTCTTGATTGAAATTGTTTTTTAATTTCATCTCTCATGATTTGATTTGATTTTATTTGTGTCAAATTTGGTCATTTTTATTTTCAAATCTATATATTTTTTTCTTTTTGATCTTTTTTTTTTGTTTAATTTGTTTTTTCAATTTTATCTCTAATTATTTTGGTTGGTTGAGAATTTAACATTATTTGTTTTTTGGGCTTGTCTTTTATGCTATAATTTGGCTTCATAATTTATGTCACGAGTTTTTAAGATTAGATCAGGTTGGCTTTATTCTTTTTTAGGTTTTTTAAGTTTCATCCCTTAATATTGGGTTTGTTAGAAGTTAGTATTTGTTATTTTTTAAACTTTATTTTTTATGGAGATATCTCGATATCATGTCTTGGGTCATGGATTTAATAGGTTTAACAGAGTTTACTCGAGCCTTTTATTTTCATTCCTTTTTTTCAATTTTTTTTTTAATTTCACCTTTCGATATTATGTTAGTTTGAGAATTGAACTTAATAATTTTATTTAACTTGTTTTCTACAGTGTTATCTTGGTTCCACGACTAAGTTATAGATTTGGTGTGCTGGTTTAGACAGACTCGGGTCAATTTCATTTTTTTTTTTTTTAAATCTTTTTCTTTTTGAGTTCCTCATTTAACATGTTATTTACTAGAAATTCATATTTTTTTTCCCATGTAATTTTCCAGTTCTCATTTAATTTACTTTGTTTACAGATAAGATCATTGAGATATTTTAAGAATATTGTAAAATATATTTTCATAATATTGGCAAGCATTAATCTTTTGTATTGAATCATTGTTGAATTTTTTTTTCATTTTATTCAATGTTGATATCTTTTCTAATCATATTATTAAATTAGCCAAGTTTATTAAATCCATTCCAGTAAATGACTATAAATCTTTTTTTTTCTTTTTAAGAATGTTTACATCATCTTGATATCTTTTTAACTTTGAACAAAAATAGGGTGGTATGCGTATGGTGTGGGCCACCTATCTAATTCAAATATAGACAATGTTGACTGTTTTATGTGGTAACAGACATTGTTTTCATGGAAAATTGTGTATTCATTTAAAGTACAACCATTGTCACTTCGGACAGCATTATTGAGATTAAGAGCATGAGATAATTTATACTCCTCGCAACTGTTTACTTGCAATGTGTCCGTGGAGATTGCTTATAAAATTTACAATGTATCTACTTCATTGTATGAAATCTGTTTTTGCAAAATAGCTGGATGGTTCTCTATACAATTGATTTCATGGCTGGAGCTCATAGATGAATTTTTGGTTGCATTTTGTAAAACTGAATCGCTTCTGTTCTGTCCATGTGAATTGGAAAACTCAAATAATAGAACATAACACAGAGGTAACCACGTAAGACCATGCATTTTGTAAAAATGCAATGTACCCAGCATCATATAAGATGATTCTTGCAGTATTTTGCGAAGAATGAAAATAGAAATTGGAAAGCTCTTGGAAATTTTACCTCGTTATCATTACTGTGTACACTCTCAAGTTTTGGGTGTACTAAGCTTATATCCATGTTCCCGAAGAAGATTGAGGGGGGCAATTTCGTGTGATAATGAAAGAGGAATCACGGTGGTGGTGCAGAAAATATCAAGTAATAAATGTATTTGTTTGTTTACCTTGTTTTTCACCAGTTTTTTTTTTTTTTTGTGCAGTCTCTCGTTGACTCAGCAATGATAGAGAGTGAAATGGGCGATGATACTGCCACAAGGGATGGAATCATAACTATTGTATAAGGCATGACCTTACAGAGAATTGACCAGTCCTATAAACTTCGTGCAATGGATGGTATTGATACAGCTTCGCCTTATGAGATTAGTTTCCTTGTACCTTTGTGATGATGGCCCTATGCCTTTTGTTATGCTCATGTGTGTGTGTATATATATATATATATATATATGCAGATGTTAAGATGCACCATCCATCTAGTTTTATGATGTGGACGCTATCAATTTATCATCAAACTTTGTTTTACGTCTACAAAACGTCTGAAGTGTAATCAAAAGGTTTATTTCCGTTCCTTGGCTTTCATAGAATTCATTCATTCGCAGTTTCCACCAACATTTGGGTTCATATTCGAAGACATGCTTACTCTAGGTGCGTGCCTATTGCAGAGAGATCTTGCTTGCTAGGTTCTACAAGACTGATTAAGCAGGGTCATTTGTGCTCCCATGGAGGGAAAAAGATGTCTTTAGTTGCCCTTTTCAGGCGTTTGGCAGAGTAGATTCATGCTGAAATCTATGGTATCCTAAATTATAAGAAATGAAACATGCTTGAAACTCTTTTTAGCCTCTGCTACAAAAAGGAATGAACCCTAAAGCAAGTTCCTTTAGACTAACCACCACATTTTCCAAGACGACACCAAAGTCTAGGAAGGTGAATATCTTGCCCCCTGTATTTTGTTTGCTTTAACAAAAGCCATAACACATGGTGCGATTTCTAGAGCCTGTCGAAGATCAAGGCTGGAAAGAAACCAGGCAATCACTTTCGGTGACTCTTTCGTCAATCCATGCTTAATATATATGGCAACGCCAGCTTGATCGAAGGAGCCTGCGGGTGACCACTGAGTCGGCCACCGGCACTCCTGGTAATAAGGGCAGTCTATAAGTAATAAATAGATAAAGCTAAAAGGCTAGAAGTAGAGGGAAATGACAACAGTGGTCGAGGAATAGAGGTGACACCATGAGGTGGAAAGTCTTATAAAATGGGAAGGCTCTCAAGTTTGGCAGAGTTGTGTTTCACCACCTTTTATTTTCTAAACCTTTTCAAGAGTTTTGAAAAACTAATTCAATTTATTTTCATATTTTAGAATCAATCTTTAATTTGTTCTGATAAATTTAATTACTTATTACATTTTTGAAAAAAAAAATCATTCTTCTTTCGTTAGATTTTTTTAATCTAAATTAATATTTAGCATATTTTTATCAATTTATATAATAATACTTGACAAAAAAAGAAAGAAGAATGATATGAAATAAAAGGATAAATTGGCAGCATTTGGATTTACAGTGATAAATTGAAGATAAAGTCTAATATACAAGGATGAACATCTCTAATTCCTTAAAAGCTCAACCAATCTTTTACGAGAATGTGAGTACAAAAATTTGGAAAGCCGTGTTGGTGTTAGCTTATGCTATATATATGGAGACTTCATATCTAGCAAGTCTCAAGATTAATTACAATGATTATGAAAAATAAAAAAAAAATAAAAAATAAAAAACACCATGTCATGATGAGGTGCTAGCGTATCCTTATGGAAAATCAATAATTACGAGTAGGCTAAATCAATGCTAAATTTGACCATCACGATATATGTTGAACATTTTTATAAAACAAGTGGATAAAAAGCCTTATCGTGGACTTGGATGACAACAATATAGTTTTAGCATCATCATGAGTTGACTATTACTTGCTAGGAAATTATAATGCAAGAATGAAAGAAGAACATCTTCTTATCTACATGTTTACATGAGAAATAAACACTTATGCATCAATTAAATAAAAAGAGATAATTTTTCATTGCAAAACAAAGAAAAAAAAGTTAAAATTGATCACCAGAAATGAAATCGATCAGGTTAAAAAGAGTCCAAATCAACTAGTAAAGATATGAAGCGATCGAAAAAGAGAGCTAGGAGTCATGATCGATTGGGAGAGTTAGAAGACGTGATATTATAGAGTTTAGAGAGTTCACTTGATTGATTAGAAGATCAAGTCTTATTTAAAATACAATTCCTCAACAAATTAAATTGGCGAGTAGTAGAGGTTAGTTAGGGTTTATATGACTACCATAAAGGAGACACATAGTTAAGAATTCAAATTGCATTAGAATTTATTATGTAAACTCCTTATCTGTTGTAAACAATTCGTACAAGGCTAGACATTATAGTTCATGTGGGACTTAATCTCTATAACACTATAAAGGACCCTCCATTTATTAAAAATAATGACCAGTTCTATACACACAATTTTCTCTTTCTATAATTTACCTTTCTCTTTGCAATTTATCATTTATTTATTGCTTTTCCTTTCCTTGTTTTTATTTACAACTTTTATTTTTACATATGTATTGCTTTCTTATGTTTTTTTTAATTAATTTATTCATATTTTCTTTCTTTCTAATTTGTTAAAGTTAAGAAGGGTTTTCTACATTCTATTTAATTTACAAGGTTGTTATTTGTCTCCGTTTATGATTAAATTTGTAATTTTATTTTTCTCATTATTGGAATGGATAAATGAGAAACAAATAATATAATTAATCCAAAAATATCTAACAGATCAATAAATTGGTATGAGTGGTGAGACCTTATAATTATCTTAAATAATTACACAACCAAATGCTAGAAAAAAACATGACTTATTTGTAAATACAATAACAAATTAGTCATCATACCACCTAAAAAACAATCTGGTAAAATCATTATTATTGTGAGTGATAAACAATCATTGCAAGCAACTGATAAAGGCCAATTACATAGCTATGAAGAATCTAAAAACTGATTACCAATAGAAGAAACAATTAAACAACCTTAATTAGACATACCATGTGATGGTTCCTCGTCATCTAACTCTCCTCAACAGCTTAGAGTTGCACAAGGACAAAGTTAAAGTGCTCTTATACAGTCCATACCTTTTTCACAATTCTAACATGACGTATAACGTGGATAACAACTAGGATTCTCAAGCCATAAAGTTACAGCCCTAACACTATAGAGAAATTACATAAAATCTATGATATTTTATAAAAGTATGAATAATTTGAGTCTTTCAAAAAATAAACTAGACATCCATGTTGTCTATACCTAAAATCTTTTATAGGAAAAAGATTTCTATTTAAAACTTACTTAACTAATAGAATCCATCTAGAATTAGGATTTATAAATAGAAAAACACTAATTAAACTACAAGTCCTAATCTAAACAGGAAAAAGAACTCAAATATAACAAGGTAAATAAAGACAATTCCACACAATAACTTTCATCCTTTATTTAAAGGTCTTTCTAATATCTGATCATTATGAAATTTTAAAGTTCAATACGAAATATGACCTTCAGAATCTCTTATCAAAATCTAAGCTTAATCCAATGATCAATTCAAAAGTTATACTCATTTTGCCAAACTACATCTTGAACTCTTCTCAAACTTCTCAAAACCTAAAAAAATCTTAATAATAAACATTATTATGCCAAGAATAATATAGAAAGTGCCTCATGCCATTCCCCTCTACCTTTAAAAAACTAGCCTTGAAGTTAATGTCAGAAATTGAACTTGACCACTACAATGAAATAGATACTTTGAATATAGCGTAGTTACTAGTCTATTCATAAAGTATCATGTCTTTAACATGTTAACTTAACATTCTAATTTATGATGCGTGCATGATAAAACAAAACCCATATCTAATATTATACTTTCCACTAATATGAAGTCCATTTGTAGTTTCTGCACATATTATTTTATTTCAAACTTGACCTCTATCATCGGTGACTCCTATTATTTTGACCTTTATATGTAAAGGAATTCCAAGATAATTTTCTACAATATCTCCATAAGATTTGTTATAAATCATTGTGTCCTCCATGTCCTAGTTTGTAAGATTTTCAGAATCACCATAAAATATTAATTTAGGTGCTTCTTGATTTCTTCTTCACCATTAGTATATCAAACATTGACAAAGTAGAGTAATATTTATAGTAATGTTATTGTTGTCACTATTGTGATGTTGAAACTGTTTACTTTAAAGAGATAACATCTCCTCCATATTTTCCTTGCAATTTGAGAAGGTTGAACACAAAGAAAATGCACTTTTAAGTACTAATCAATAATGATATAAAATGATACTTCAAAGGCAAAATAATGATATAAAACCTTGATAAAAATGCACTTTTAAGTATTAATCAATAACCTGTACCAAGGTACCAAGATTATAAGTAACCAAACCCCCACCCAATGCTAATAAAGAAATGTGAACAAGAAGTATAAAAGATGTTATAAAGCTTGATTAATTCTTCCATAAATCAGAGTAATTTAATGAAGTGCTAAAAAGTATGAGCAAAATCACTTTCACACAATAATAATTGTTGAAATCAAGGTCTATAAAAAAAATCTAAATATGAGCTAAACAACTCTATTTATAATAGGTAAAAAAATCCTAAACAATGCTGAAGAAATAATAAAAAAGTTATAAATAAAATAGCAAAAAAAATCATAAATCAACTAGGAAACTAATACAATTCTCGCATAATAGCTTCTAGGCCTTATCACAAGACCTTTCTGATATTCGATTGCTCTGAAAGTTTAATCTAATATATAAAAGACCTCTAGAAGTGTGTGGTAAATTTAAGCTCGATTCAACAGTAAGATAAAAAATCATGCTTGTTTGAATGAAATTATGCATTAAGAAAAATAAATCTCTAATTAACTGCTGAAATTAATTAGCCCATAAAGTAGATAGATCAGGCCCCTCTTGTGCATGAATTAAATTGAATAAGGTCTGATCTTTACTTTTTGATTTTGCCTTTTTCAAATCTTTTTGAACTTAAATATTCAGAATAAGCTCATTGAATGTATATTTGAGTTTCTTTGACCTTGATCTTGTAACTGACCCAACTAGAACTTCTAATGAATCCTTTGGTGTAGTTTGGATTGCATTGTCCTCTCTCTCATCAAAAGGACTAAACCTCAAATCATCACCCACATCAAACAAATAGAGATAAAAAAATATTAAAAGTAGCACTAACACCATACATACCTGATAAATCTATTTTATATGCATTATCATTAATGTTTTCAAGGATCTGGAATGGTCCATCTATTCTCGACATCAACTTAGATCTTATTTATTGAGAAAATCTCTCTCTTCACATATATGCACCCAAATCCAATCACTTGGTTAAAAATAATCCCTTTTCACCTTTTATGAATGCATATCGCTCATTTTTTTTTTGTATTTGTCGCTTCTCATTCTCATAGAGAGTCTTTACTACATTTTGTTTTCTATTGACATTAAGACTAACCATTTCATTAATAGGTAAAGGAAAAAAATTCAAAGGAGTCAAGGGATTAAAGTCATAGACAATTTCAAAAGAAGAATAATCAATAGTAAAATGCACAATCCTATTATAAACAAATTTGATAAATGACATAAAATCTTCCTAATTTTTCAAATTATTTTGAATGATAGTTCTTAACAATATAGTAAAGTTCTATTAACTATTCCAGTTTGACTATCTACTTGTGGATGACAAGTAGTAGAAAATAACAATTTTATTTCTAATTCCCCTTAAAAAACCTTCCAAAATTAGCTATGAAATTTAATATCACACCAAACACAATGCTCCTAGGTACCCAACTATCTCAATTAAAGGTGTGAGTAGAGTACTAAAATCCTTAACAAATCTCTATAAAAACTAGTCAAACCATGAAAACTACTTACCTTAGTGATTGACTTAGGTATAGACTATTCTTGGATAGCCCTAACCTTTTTTTCATCAATCTCAATACCATTTAAACTAATAACATATCCAAGAAATACAATATTTTCCATGTAAAAATCACACATTTTCGGATTTGAAAATATATTTTTTTCTCAAAACAACCAAAACGGTCCTTAAATGTTTAACATTCTAAAAATCAAGTTAATAGAATATATATATATAATTAATCGAACCCTCACACAACGCCTATAAAGAGATGAGAACAAGAAGTATAAAAGATGTCATGGAGTTTGGTGAATTCCTTAATAAGTTAAAGTAGGTAAATGAAGAACCAAAAAGATTGAGCGAAACCTCACACACAATAATAATTGTTGAAATCAAAGTCTGTCCCTAAAAAAAAAAAAATACAAGCTAAACCCTATTTATAAAAGGTAAAAATATCATAAACAATGCTGAAAAATAATAAAAGATTTCTAAATAAAATAGAAAAAAGAATCCTCAATCAATTAGGAAACTAATATAATTCTCGCTTTCGGACCTTATCACAAGACCTTGTTGATATCCGATTGCTTTAAATTTTTAACCCAATATAGAAAAAGACCTCTAGAAATGTCTAGTAAATTTCAACTTGATTTAACGGTTGGATAATTACTTATGCTTGTTAAAGTAAAACTATGCACGGAAGAAGTCTTTAACTGCTGAAATTAATTAGCCAATGAAGTAGAAGGATCAGGCCCCTCTAGTGCATGGATTAAATTAACTATGGTCTTAGTTTCACTTATTGATGTTGCCTTGAAATCTATCTTGTGTTGTGAGAAAATACAATGAAGAATAGAAACAAAATATAACTTGAGGTGTGTACATACAGTATCCTTAAAGATATTTTCTCAACACAAGGCTATCCTTCAGGATTCAACAAGATCCTCATCTAAAATAAAAGTTATAGAAACAGTTAAACCAAGATAAAAAAAAATACCAGCAAGCCTTGCAAACACAGAAAAATAATATTATGGTTGTTTTAGCACCATTTGTGATGCGAACCTCGTGATCACGTGGTCACACAACCCATACGTAAAGACACCAATTCCTGGAAAGCCAAGTAATCAAGTTTGATAGGAGTGTGACACAAAAATAACTTGTGCCTAGGTACCAGCACTATTGAAAATAGAAAACCCCTACCTAACAAATATTTATTCACGAACGAGAAGTATATGGATGACGCCATGAAGCCATTTGTTCTTCGATAAGTCGTTTTCAGTTCTTTAGAGAATCAAGGAAGGGAGATTACCCCACCAACACACAACAAGTGCGGCAAATAAGAAGTTTTATTAATTTAAATTGTCTAACTTACATGTCTGGTTATGTCTTTATTTATACTAACTCTGACTTAAATAAACCCTTATGGACCCCTCTTAGATGGACTTATATGAGGCCCATTTATAATTGACCTAAATAAGTAATAATAACCCAAAGACTAAGAAGAAAATAAAGGCTATAGAAACAGTTCTTCCTCTAAAATGAAGGTTATGGAAATAGTCAAACCAAGATCGAGAAAAAATACCAGCATGCCTTGCAAACACAGAAAAATAATACTATGATTTTTTTAGCACCATTTTGCTGCAAGAGTGCATGATATATATAGGTTGCTAACATGTAACAACTAGGAAAAAAATAAATTAGAAAATTAAAGAGTTGTTACAACAGTTAAAAAAAAATAAAAGAGGTGTTTGAGAATTAAAGATTTGTAGCTATTAAAAAAAGTTTTAAAATAAAAGAGTTGTTAGGATTTTATGGCTATTAGAAAATTAATTCCAAGTATTTAAAAAATTGTGGTTTCAATAGACAAAAGGTTCAGAAAGTATAGACAATGTCTCGCGCGTGGAGAGGGGGGAATAAGAGGTTTTCCTCTTGCTTAACTCAACCTAATGCGCGTGAGCCCATTATCCTTTTCTTGTTGGTTACTATATCATATCAAAATTCACTATATAAACACTAGATAAATGACTTTTTTTTCCAACGTAGGATAAAAACATTTTGAAATAGTTTTTATTATTTACAACATCTTGACCCAAATATTCTGAATAAATTCATTCAATGCATCTTAGAGATTTTTTACCCTTGATCTTGCGATTGGCCTAACTGGAATTTATAATATATCCTTTGGTGTAGTAAGATCGCATCATAAGCTCTTATAAGGAAAATTCAACACGTTATTTGATTTATTGGATCTTATTTACCCAATCTTCCCCATTATAGTATGAACTAAAGAAGAATAGAAAAATGAATAAGCAAATGAAAGATATTTTGACAAAATTACTAATTATACATATCCTTAATCTATATGCTATTCCTATAATTTTAACAAAAGAAAGGGATAATTTTTGAAGAATATGTGTGGAAAATAAAATTATTAATAAGATCACTATGAAGTATGAATTTTCTATTCTTAGAGTAAAAATATGTTGTATTATTTAACAAGTTCAACTTAATTTATGAAAATTGATTTACATAATCAATATCATCAAATTTTTACAAAGCTGGTGATGAGTAGCAAAATACATTTAAAACTCAAGATGGATTGTATAAATGGTAAACTATGCTGCCTTTTGATTTATCTAGTATGTCAAGAAATTTTATGCAAATATGACTTATATTTTGTAAAATTTTGTTGGCAAGTTTCTTGTAGTTTATTTTGATTTATAATAAGTCTAAGGAGGAGTATTTGAATCTCATTTTTACAATTTTTCTTTATTCTTAGGAAAGATAAGTTATTTTCTAGTTCTTTTAAAATATGTTTTATGCAACCTCAAATGTGTTTTTTAGGCTTTATAGTTTTCATTTTTAATAAAAAATCCGACTTATCCTTAGAAAGTTAGATTTATTAAGGAGTGGTTTATATCGACGACTATTAGTGAGATGCTTATTTTTTCATGAATTGACTACTTTCTATAGGATATTTATTAAAATTCAATATTGTTATAATTCCTATAACGAATTACTTAAAAAAAGGAAGGGTTTAAATGGATACATGTAACTAAGAAAGCTTTTGAGGAAATTAAGATAAGGATAGCTAAAATGCATGTGTCACATCATTTTTATTTTAATAAAGTTTTTGGGGTTGCTTGTGATACTTCTTATGATTATTGGTGGCGTTTTGGGTTAAAAATAACATCATGTAACATTATTTAAAGAAAAATTCAACGAGTTTAAACATAATATTCAATTTATAATAAAGAACTTGATGTTGTAGTTTAGTCTCTTCAGTAGTAGTGGTATTATTTATTTTTTATAAGAATTTATGTTGTTTTCTTATCACTAAACATCATGACATTTAAATTCTCAAAACATTGTTCTGGTATTAAAAAAAAGATATTGATGCTCTTAGTTGTGTACTTTATATTTTTTATGTTATTAGTGTTAAAATTATGATTTTTAAGAGGATGAAAGATGACTACTTGATTTGTTTAAATTATTATCTATTTCTCAGGAAGTTAGTAATGATAATTTTCAATAATATGCTGATTTTATTATTGCGATGATTATTTGAATAGAGCTTCTAAGTTTTGAATTTCTTATTCTTTAAGAACTGATCTCTTAAAAACATATCTTAGTGTATAGATAATCCATGTGTATAGATAATTTTCATGTTTAGGTGATACATATAGGTGGTTTAACATGTCATTCCAGTAGGGATAAAAGTATTTTCCTTATCGAGTATATATTTTATGATATATTAATAAAAAGAATTGTTTCTAGAATTATTTCTCATTGTCATACTTGTCAATTAACTAAGGCAAAGAAGCAAAACTCTAGTTTGTATACTTCTTTTCTTATTCTACGTAGTCATTAGAAAGAAATGAGTATGCATTTTGTTCTTGATTTGCCTAGAATAGTTAGGTATGATTTTATTTTGGTTGTGATTGATAGGTTTTCTAAAATGATATATTTTATTTTTAATAATATTTTGTTTTTCAAAATTGATTTTCAAAGAAGTTATATCGTATGGTTTTCCTTCTTTCTCTTGTATATGATAGGGATGTTACAATTATTAATTGTTTTTTTTTAAATATTATAGAATTGTTTATAAATATGTTGAAATTATCTTCTACTTTTCATCCACAAATTAACAAACAAATTGGGATAGTTAATCAAAGTTTTGTGATAGGCTTAGATGTTCTTATTGGAAAGAAATATGGTTACTTGGATTTATTTTTACCTATTGTAGAATTCATTTGTAATGTCTTTGTTAATCATTGAATTGGTCAAAGCTGTTTTTTTTTAAACTTATTCATGGTTATTCTCCTCACTTACCTACTCTTCCATATGATATTCATAGTTTTGCACCTACTAAATGTTTTGTCAAGTTGCATATCTGTCATTTATATGCTAAGATTAGGTGAATTATAAAATTAAATGATGAAAATTATAAACATGATGTTAACATGAATCATTAAAAGAAAAAAAATTCATTAAGGTTGCTTTTTTCATGATTGTATTCATTTTGAAAGGTTTTCTAAAAACATTTTGAAGAAAATCTATACTTGGGCATTTATCTACCTTTATTTTGCTATACTTGGGCATTTATCTTCCTTTATTTTGCATAAACTTTATTTCAATGCTTATTTAGTAAGGCACTTTTGACCCTCCTACTTTTTCTTGTTAGTGTTTTTGCAAGTAATTATATTTCTAAAACACCGTTGTATCACAATCTAAGGATTAGATTGGGTTTGTGTTGCATGATGACAACCTTGCATCTTTTTGTGATGGCTATCTATGTCATTTTAATGTTACATAGATTTTAGAATATGAATTTCTTTTTTTGGATCCAAACCTTTTGGACTTTTCTCTTCGGACAACTATTTGACAACAAGCTGAATTATGTGAATCTAGATAATAAACTTATTAAAATTAATTATTTTAGCTTTCTAATTTTGTTATAAATTGTATTTTATTTGATTTTCTATAAAAAAAAACACTAGGAAGATAGTCGATTCAATGTAATATTATTGATTACAATAAAAATATAAGTTTTGTCTAAGTTCTATTGACAAGTATGTGTGTTTCTTATTTTGATTAACTTAAATTTGAGTACATCTATCCTGATTTGATGATCCTGTTGCAATTCTATACCAATTCCCTTTGCTTTAAACCCAAAGCAAAATAATTTACAATGGAGCCCACTATATTTTTAAAGCAAGAGTGTAATTTTCTTAAACCATGCTAGCTAATTCCTAAGCACTACTTTCAACTTATAACCTATCATCGCACAACATAACATAATAACTAAAACATAATATCATAAATCAATACTAACACATTCTAAGTGTTGCATAAGAAAATTGATAAGGGATTGAAACATACATTACAAGAAAACATTGAATTTAGGATCGAAAATTGGGTCTAGAACATGACTAATTTGATTGCAAAATACTTTTGAAAATGATTTGCAAAATTTGCGTTGTAATAACAAACTTATCATGAAAAAACTTGGTTACTTAAAACAATCTCAAATATGTAATCAGCATTTGTGGTCCCAAAATGTTTTTAGAACTATTAGTAAATTTTTCACTGAATCAAAACTAGGGAAAATTTATTCATTCTTACAGTTACTATAGAAAATGTTTTTATTAATTGAAATAAAAATTATTTTTTTCAAAACATATATTTTATTTTTTCTCGTTTCTGAAAAAAAAACCAGAAATTGTCCAAATTCCCCACATTAAAAAATAAAGTCATTCAATATCTCATATTCATTTCCTTAAATTGTCCCCCAAACAAAGCTATAAATTTTCAATTATGGATAATTTGTAATTTATAAACACACTTTCCTAATTTTTCATTAGGATTTTTTAAATTATATAAAATAAATTAGAGTACAACTAACTATAAAACAATTTTTTAAAAGTAAACTAAAAAAATAAAAGATCTTAATAGTATCATTTTAAGTTGTGTCATGAATTAGAAGGAAACAAATCATTTTGTTTTGAGGGAGAAATCTTTTTTTTTTGAAAAATAAGCATGGAATTAATTTGCTAAACCTATGAAATAATTTTTCATTACATTCCTATTTTTTATAGTAAAGTGAATTAAGGTAAAAATATTTTCTTGTGACAAAATATCCATGGCATAAGCAAAGTTTCAAAAAATTTAGCAAGGTAAGAGATCTCCTTGGTCCAAAGATAGTTTACTAATATAGGAGGTTTTGATCAATCAAATGTGAATTTATTATATTTAGACCACATGCAAGGTCTAATTAGCTATGTTTTTGGACTAGATAAATAGGTTCAAACCTAAAAACATGTCTAACAAAAATAAACATAAATTTTGATCTGATCGTTGAATTGCTTGTTATAACTAGATGAGGTTAGGAAGGCCTTCAAATTAAACTTATAGAGATATGTTGTAAGACTAACCCATCAATTAGAAAAAAGAGACTTGAAGAATTGTACAAAGAGTGATTACAAATCCATAGCTATTCTTGAGAACCCATTTCAGAGGTGTGAGCAAAGAAGACAATATATATATTTGATCATGATGAATATGTCATAAAGACTTAGGGTTTGGGTTTATATTACCAGAGTTTATAAGTACCCTATAAGTAGAAGAGTTTATTGATTTGTTACATGAAGTAAAGAGAATTATTTAGTACAAGAAAGTCCCAAAATAAGTGGTAAACCAAGGATTAGTGACTAGAAAAAGATTAAGAAGAAGATGAAGGAACATTTCCTTCATTTTAACTACACATCCACTCTATATAAAAGAATCCATACATTGAGACAAGGAACAATATTTATTATGAGTGCACTAATGATTTCTATAAGCTAGTAACTCGTTGCTTAAGTGGATTAAGATAATCCATAAAAGAAATGATTTGTTCATATTTATTGTAGATGGTTTTAGAAGCATATTAAATAGATCTAACTATGGAGAAACAACAATTTAGGGCAGCCAATAAAGTATGCTAGGTAATAAGAAGATTAAGTGAGTGCATGTCAATGATTAGAAGACAACCACTCAACTTAAACCTACTCTCTACTAGACCACAAGTTAGGGTTTGGTTATGGTTCTAAAGTTTAGTTTTATAGGTGTGGTAAGAAAGAACATCATACCATTGAGTGTCATGAACTAAAGAGTCACTTAGGCAATAATCTATTAATAAAAAAGCTTGATAAAATTCAAGCAATAATTTGTTTTTAATGATTCAAATTATGAGGAGTTTCTTTATAAAGATGATAATGTTATCTTAGTCATCTAAGAGAGTTAACTAACATCTAATGTGATTCAAGTGAAGATTGGTTACGTACTAGTATCTTTTATTTAACATGTATAATTAAAAATAAGTTATGCAACTTGATGATCGATAATGATAGTTGTGAGAATATAGTATTGACAGATATGGTAAAAAAAATTGTATCTTAAAATAGACAACCACCTTAAACCCTATAAACTTATATAGTTAAAGTGATACAATGAGGTAGTCAAGGACAAATAATTTTATATTACATTTTTCTTAGGTAGAAAAATATTATGATAATGTTTGTTTTGATATAGTATCTATGGATGCATTTCATATATTATTAGGCAAGCCTTGATAATGTAATAACAATATAGTGCATAACGGACAATGCAACATATACATACACCCTCAGTATAAAAAGGAAGCGTATCACTTCAGTGCCTATATAAGAGGGGGTAATTATTAAATTTAATCGAGCAAGGGCCCTCTCTAAAAAAAATTCATCATGTTAAGAGTTTACATGGTCTGAAGTCCTTTTATAAATAGTTCAACCATAACTTTAGTGTCTTCATTGCATCTATTATTAAATGCTTTAAGAAGCACACTTTTTATTGAATGAAACTTTTAGTTAAAATGATTGAAATTTTTGTATTAACCTCATTGATTTTGACAAGTTATTTGAGGTTAATTTCCATGTCTATAGTTTAGGTAATAAATGATTCCTTACTCAATATGGATGTATTATGATGTTTTTTAGTGAAACATTCTCAAGCTCCATGAAGAAGCACTCTAATTATGATTTGGAGTTTATGCCATTGTTTAAACATTGAAGCATTAGGGACGCTACCTAGTCTAGAAAGAGTTTATACTCATTATTGATAACGAGATGTGAATGTACATCAATAGACAATATAAATTGAGTTACTAACATACTAATTGGGCATCTTTCTTCCAAGAGTTCATCTTTTTCTTAAGGCACCAGTTTGGTAGCCTTAATAAAATAGTTAATGAACTAAGTAGACGAGTTGTTCTATTTAGCACTATGCATACTCAAGTGTTGGGATTTGATACTTTTCTAGAGTTCTACTTAAGAGACCCATCTTTTAGATAGATTTATAATGACTTGGCTAATGAAGGTTGATAATATCAATGAGCACAATTAAAGAGATAAAGGAAGAGAGAGAGACCAAACCCAATTAAGTATTCATTATCACACATGGTCTTTTCAGTAGGTGAGACCAAACTAATTACGTAATTTTTTTCAAGCTTAATAATAAACCTAATTCTCTTACAAGCTAAAGATAAAACATATCCCAATCTTTTTCAGCGTTTAATATTAAACTCAATCCTTTTACGAGCTAAGGATCAAACATATCACTTAATCTTTTTATGGGTTCAATATTAAAAAATCTTATACAAAATATTTTTCAAGGATCAAGATTGAAAAACTCACACACAATCTTTTTCAAAGAAAAGACTAAAATCTCTTTTTGGCTTACAACCTCTTAATTAATCAAATGGTTTCATGTTCCACTTACACTTTTACAAATAGTTTATCTCTTACAAGAGAATAATCACAACTTACCTAAAAGAAGATTATAAAGATTAAACTCAAGTTTTTATAGAAATATAATCCTATTCACAGTAATTTAGATGTAATAAAATCCAATTTTTTTCAAAAGAATACAAGAGAATAGTCAAAGCATTTTATAATGAGAAATATCAAATCATCAAGATGTAAGATTGAAGAGTTAAATTGTTGAGAAAGTTCTTACATGAATTCAATTTTAAGCTTGTAAGGTTTAGGAGTGTAAGAGAGTTTTTATAACTAACAGTTACTAATTAGAGGAAAAGAGATAAGTAATTTTTTTCTCTTTTAAATTTTCTTTTCTCTCCATAAGAAACAACCATAACACATTTTTTTAAGAGAAAACGAGTTGTTACTAGACAAATTAAGTATTAAGCACTCTTCTCTTAAAATTACAAATTTTCCACCTTAGATAATAATAAATAAAAGGTATAAAAACCCATGGGAAAAGAGTTTTAGCTTACAAGTGGAAATTAAAATATTTTGTAGTGCAAAAACACACAATAAAGTTCATGCTCTTCATTTAAGTGAAAATACCAAAATATATGATGAAATAATTTTCATAAGGTATATTTCACTATGTGATATTTTGTGCACTTAACATATTTTTGGATGAAAATCATTTTTATGATACCAAATTAAATTCTATAAAGACTTACTTACATAAAGATATGAGCTTGAGAATCTTTATGTCAAGTTTAAATACAAGAAGTCCATAACTTCATTTTGATGTAGAATAATTCCTATAACAATAATACTTTGACATACAATTAAATAAAATAATATATTGTTATCATCAAAATAAATAATCCATAGGTGATTACAAACCTTTTGGCTAACAAAGGTAAGTAAGGTGACTTTGTACTTGTGGATGATTTTTTTTATTTCATGGTGTGTAATTGTGTATTATTAACTATTATTTACGTTAACACATCATTTATAAGATGCATTGTGAAGTTCACTTTGGATGTGATAAAATATTAGCATTGATTTTATTTAACTACTATTGACCTAAATTGTTGGGCGAAGTATCAAGATTCAGGAAGAGTTGTACCTATCAGTGATCCAAAGATTATTTAACCAATGATGAATTGTACACTCCATTGCTTGTACCTAATGCTTCTTAGTTGGATGTTAATATGCTTTATAACCAATGGGATATGAATTCAATCCTTGAGGTTATAGACAAGTTCTCTAAGATGATCCACTTTATTCTTTGTAGGAAAACCATGAATGCTTTCTAGATTGTCTATATCTACTTTAAGGAGGTGGTTTGTTTACATGAGATTTCTAGGTCCATTACCTCTAACTAGGATTCCAAGTTAATGAGAAACTTCTAGAAGAGTTTGGGGGGAGGGGGGGTAAGTTAGTTTAATTTTAGCAATGCTCACCATACTTAAACAAATGGACAAACATAAATGGTGAATTCCAGCTTATATAATTTATTAAGGAGCTTAATAGGAAACACACCAAAGTAATATGATTTAGCCATATCAAAAGTGAAGTTTGCTTATAACAGGCCAAGAAAATTCACTACTCAATTGAGTCTTTTTGTATGTTAATGGACAAAATCCATTAGGTGTGCTTGGGTTAATACATATTTCTCATATTGTACATATGGGTGTTTAAGCTGAAGATATGATAAAATACGGTTAAGCAAATAATTTTTAACAATAATACCAAATACAAGGCACACGTAGATAATAATCATAAAAGGCTCACTCTTAAGGTTGATGACTTACTATGGGTAGTGCTTATTTATGATAGATTTCTTAAACGGAGTATAACAAGCTTTGAGAGGTGAATATTAATTCTTGTAAAATGCTGTAAAAGATCAACGATAATGCATATTGACTTCATCTTCCAAGACATTTGAAGACCGTTAATGTTTTTAATGTGCAATATTTGTCAATCTGTCCAGTGAATGACTAGAACTCGAGGATGAGTTCTCTTCAACTTATAAAAACTAATACATGAGGTTTTGATCAATCAGTTATGGATCTATTATATTTGGATCTTGTCAAAAACCTAACCTATATATATATATATATATATATAAGAGAACTATATATTTAGAACATATAGACATGTATAAGCACAAGAAAAGGCCTGGTTATGCAAGCGATATGTCTGAAAAAAAAATCTAGCATAATTATTTACTAATTTGATTGTTAGATCAACTTTAAATTTTTCAAGAGATTCTACAAGTCTAGTTCTATGTTAGGTCTATTCGCTATAACTAGTCGATGTCCAGAAGACCTTCAAATTAGGCTTCCAAGATGATGTTTTTCTTAATTATTTTATTTTCTTATTTAATTTTAGAGTTTATTTTTATTTTTCAAATGGACTTAAATTTGGTTTCAAATTTATTTAAAGGGTTGTGATTTTTTAAACAAAATTATATTTTTCTTTTTGTTTAAATTTTAAAATTTGGTTTGGTTTCACCTTTCTCTCTTTCTCTCTCACACACACGCGCGCATATTAACAAGAAACTAATAAGTTTTTCCATTTATTTTCCATTTATTATGTATCCATTTCTTCTATTGCAAGGATTGCTCTGCAATGTTATAAATAAAAAAGAGAATTTAAACTTATTCTTTTGTTGGTTCATTAATGAACTAATTATATGTATCAAATTCTAGAGAGTGCAAACATGTTATAATTTTTAGAAATTTAAACGAGTTAAGTTTACATTTCATATATCAATTTATCATGAACACGAGCGAGTCCATTTATCATGAACTCGGAGCGAAATTTGTATCTTATTGAAATTAGTTAAGCTTAATTTGTTGAGTACATTAATTAAAACACAACTTCCTTCCAAACCCAACTTGATAGTCACCGTTATTATGATATTATAAAAGTAATATTATTCATATCATCAGAGCTAACCGATTATTTTAATTTAAATTAGTTCAACATTACTTGAATAAACACATGCATGCAGGGAAATTAATAAAATGGTCTTTTATCGAACACGCGCAGTTTGGTAAAACATTTGTTGGGAAAAGACAAGGCATCAAATGGTAACCATTCTTGTCATTTTCCAACACAAGGCACCAAATTGAAAAGAAAAGGAGGTTAATACATGTTGTGACATTGAAGATGAAGAAAGTTTAGAAATGCCAAAATAAGAACAAGAAGTTCCTGAAAGAAGTTCGAGTCTAGCTCTGCCATTTTCGACAATCTGACCTGTCTGGTGTTCTGAAATAAACCAGTGTTCTGTTCACCCATGATATTATTAGAAACGTCCAGGATAATATAACAAGTAAAATTAAACAACTCAGAGTTACTTTGTTCGGATGTTAAAGACGCTTCTATATATCTCTGTATGGTATATTAAGAGTCAAGACACTCCCTCCTCTCCCCTTTTAACCTGTTGGTAAAGAGTAAAGACACTCCCTCCTATCACTTTTTATTTTCCCAAGATTTCATACCATTTTATAAGGAATTCCTGTCGCTTTATAAAAGATTTCATACTTGATTTTGATAGATCCTGCATGCCACATGAGATTTTGTGATCACTGTTCATTCACAACTCTCAATTATCAGCTAATCACTAGGAAATGAAAAGCTAAAACAATCCAATCTCCAAAGCTTTTCCTTTCTGATTAATAGGATCATATATATTATTGTTATGATAATATAGAAGGAAAAGCAACAAACACTCTCTTTTCTCGTCATGCCCTTTTTCACATTAGCTCTCAAGATATTTGACAAATATGGAATAGAATGAAACATAGCAGACTACATGCTACTAAGTAGCATATAGCAAGTTAGATCGACGTCATGTGCAAATAAAGCTAAAACCCTAACCCTAACCCTAACTCTAACCCTACACACCGGAGAGGTCTAAAACTTTAGAGTGATCTCACTCCCATTGCTCTCTTCACAATCTTCTCTCAGAGCCGCCAGCCCTCTTCTCTCTCCACCATCATTTTCACCACTCTCGCCCTTCCAGCTGCTGCTTTCTGACTTGCCATCTTCAATGCTCTCAGACCTGTCCCTAGTGCCCCTGACATCCGACTCCGGGGAGCTATGGGCCTGTGAAGTGGGCTTGTACAGGTGGAGTTGGTGGTAGAGGGTGTGGTGGTGAAGTGGTGGTGGAGGTGTCGCAGCTGCAGTGTAGAAGTCTTGAGACACAGGTGGTGCAGCACAGAAGTGAGGTGGCGGTGCATGGGAAGCTTGGTGGGCGCCATAGAGGGTGGGCCCCCCACTATGAGCTGCTGCCGCTGCCGTGGCGTACTCAGGGGGGACCCATATGCTACCCAGGACCACAAGTTGTGGTGGTGGGGCTCCTGCTGCTTGTGGGCTTGGACTGGGTCGCCTTGTATGAAGCCTATATTTCTGTGTCACGAAGTAAAAAGGGACATATAGAATTATATCATTGTCATCTGCAGTGTACTCTTAACACTAATATATTCAAAGTATGCATTGAGTGCAGACTATGTTATGTCAGGTCAAAAGAAATTGTACAAAGCCTCTTTCATGCATGCTGCCAGAGCCTCACAAATCATAAGAGGAAAGACAAGCAGACAGAGAGAGACGAGTACAAATATATACCTGCAGATGGCTTTTAACTTCATCATTGGTCAAACCGTCAACCTTCATGAGTTCCCTGATTTGTTTTGGGGTGGCCACTGTTTTCATGCATCAGTACCAGAAAAGAAATCAGGAAAATACCAGAGACAATAACATGTCACCCACCTATGATAATATAATTATGCAATGATAAAGATCGGTAACACCATGATGACAAACTTGACTATCACAGTTAAGATTTTGATTACCTTGAGAACCACCAAGCATATGAAGAGCATTGACAAATCTGCGGTGTAAGTCAGGCGACCAACATCTCCTTGCTTTTCTATGAGTCTGGGTGGTAGATGTAGTAGAAGCAGTTGCAGTGTTTGTTGCTTGGCCATCAGATGAAGAATTATTAACAGCTCCTTTTGCTTGCTCAATCACAACCCCACCATTGCCAATCTTATTACCAGAACTTTCTCTTTTTGGACAAGAAAATCCATTCTCAGCTTCTGAGCATTTTTTATGATCGAATTCCATGTGTTTATCAGTTGAAGAAAGAGCTAGGGTTGGGCTTGGACACAAGTTTCTTTCTTTTGAGAATGGAAGGAAAGCTCCTCCATTTCTTTGTTTGGTATCTAAGGCCAGCTTGGAACTAACATTGAATCCTATATCAGTTTGTTTTGGGGATGTCAATGTGGTCTGTGGTTTGGATTCATTGTTGTCTTGGCTCCAAAGTTGTGCTGTTGTCATCCAGTTTGCCTTATCAGAAATGTTTGTTGTCTTCTCTAGGGCTTCAGATGTTGGTGTTTTGAGAGGAATGAATTCTTCAAGAACTGGTGTGGGCACTTGATTTGCTCTATAGGCTTGTAGTTGCTGCCTCGACGTCTCCACAGCTGAGTTGAAAGATGGAAATTAGATATAGTCATTGGTGAATTACAATCTTCTAAACTATGAGGTGTTACATTCTTTTAACAAATTAAATACGTCAAAAATATGTTCAAAGGGACGAACTCAAGAAATAAAATAACAAACATAGAAAGCTAACTCAAATTTATATAAAATAAAATGGATAAAAAAAAAAGACTTGAATTAAAATGCTTCCGTATGATGACATGAATATCTATCCAATTAATCTTCTGTGTGGACGTGTGTGTGTGTGTGTGTGTGTATAATCTTGAATCCATAGTTTCAGATCAGTAGTTATAACAAAAGCATCAAAAGCTTTCAAGAAAATAAATCCAGGCGATGTTATATATATGTATATATATACCATTGGTTAGAAGTTGCATGCAAAGGGGTAGCTCGCGTTTGAAAACATCTATCTTTAGCCTTTCTTCTTCAAGGAGAGAGAGAAACTCTTCAAGCTTTTGGGTCTGGTCATTCTGTTCTCCAAAAGATTTCAATAGCATAGAATAGCTGTGGGGCTTGCAATCCAGGCTGAGTTCTGATGGAGATGCCATAGTTACTAATCTGTCTTTTCTCGCACAGCAAGGAAACTCTCTCTACTCAACAAGCCTTGGGTTGTTGTTAACGTTCATGCTACAATAGGAATAGCATATGCAGGAACAAACAATAGCAAAAGAGGGCGGGTGTTCGGACTCTTGCTTTCTAGGTTCTGAGTTTTCAAGTGGGTTGGAGAGAGAGAGAGAGATAAAGGGAGAGAGAGAGATAAAGGGAGAGGCTGTTGTTTGTGAACACAAGGAGGATCGTCTTCTTTTTAGGGTTGAGTTCAAGAGGGAATAAAGTAGGGTTCGGAGAGAAAAGAAAAAGCTAGCAGGGGGGGCTAAAGAGCAATGGTAACTTCTTGCAGAGAGCAAAGTTAGAAAAAGCTAAAAATACGAGAGAGGTGGCTGAGGCTTTCTGAAACAGAAGAAGGAATCAGGAGTCTGACAGTAGAGGGGTCATGTGATTAGACCCTGGTTTTTGAAACCTTTAATTGGCATATAACTAGCAAGCAGGTCTTTGTACGAATTCAAATCGCCAATATAAAAGATGATTCTTCTTCTTACTGTTATCCTCCTTTTTCTTTATCTCTTTCCTTTTCTTATTTTTTTTTTCCTTTTTCCGTTTTTCTATTTCGTTTTGAATTTGAGAGACTGTGTATGAGGACTAAGATTCTTCTCCTACTTTTAAAATCAAAACACCTGATCATCATCAATACTGCTGCTGGGTAGTCTTCAAAACTTTCCTATGTGAAGTATTCTATCATCTGGTTTAATAAGCTTAATTAATGGGTGGGATTGAAAGATTTTTGAGATATCTCCCACGTGGCAATCATCTGGTGGCTTGGAACATCCTTCAGTAGGATCCATTCTCAGCTCTTCCAAGTTACTTTCAGTAAATAATGCCAAATGGGTCTAAAGTCTGTGTAGTAGTAGTGCAGGCACAACAAGTTCAAAAGGAATGGATGGGATTGATTCGATGGTTAGGATCATCTTGATCATGTCTAGTGAAACCTCCTAAGCACCAACAAGTTGGTAGATGTCAGCCACGTGTATAGCAAGGAGTACTTGACAGCATCCTCACCGAAGTGGGTGGTTCTATATATCTTTTTTGTTAGTGTGGTTAACCGTGTTAAGAGCTTTTGATTTTATGCTTTTTTAGTGCATGACACCGCATTTACAAACGGGGAAGGAGCAAGAGGATATGTTCAAATGGGGTGCATAATTCTATCTATGGCTAAGCTGATCAATATCGATCCACACCATGCATGCAACTTTCCTTTTGGTTTCAAAAGTTGCATAATTGCTCTAAATTTGAGTGCTCTCAGCAGAGAAGAAAGAAGAGAATATGTAATCCAAAATGAAAAATTCATTCAACATAAAAAGAATATAATATTTTCCTATAAGGAAGGAATATCTTAGTTCCAAATTCTACGACTCTAAATTAAGGGAAGGGAACACAACCCACAAAGCTTAAAGGGAAAATCCAACCCAAAAGAATAATAAAGGAGCCCTAAGAGGAGCTGGGAATCTTCTTCAGCTGTACCTAACTTTAATGAAGTGGGTAGGAGGCTAAGAAGATTCTCATTAAATATAGAATAGTTTTTGTGGGGTTACCAACAATTCCTTAACACTAGCTGGATCCGGGTTCGAATATTACGAGTCTTGAAAATGTATTCTTCCGTTTTCTTAATAAATTGTTCTATGATTTTCATGACTGTAAATACAGAAAAAAACAAAAAACAGAGACTGTTTAAGCTCAATCTTTCTTTGTGTTTTATATATATATATATTCAATGTAATTAGTGGTAGTGGCATCAATCTAGACTCGTCAGACATGAAGGGTTACGATTCAGGTTGCCAGGTGACACGACCCGACCCGAATATCAGAGCAGAAAGGAAAAGATGGGCATGGAGTCACTAGAAAGAGATGCCTTTTCCATGAAAGATAAAGGTCAAAATAATCTCTCCTCAGCCTCCAGCGGTGTGAGAGAGAACTGCATCGAATTCCCTTAATCGGCAGAGGGAGAGAGAGAAATAATGATGGTTGGTCGCTTTCTAAAACCAGTCGTCTCGTACAAGACTCCAACCCTCGCCTTTTGTGCAGATTTTCTCCCTATCCCTCTCTCGCTCTGCAAGATGAGATTCTCCTCGGGACACGTGTCGTGATATTCCTCCATATCGTCCTTGTGAATATCCCTTTTGTCCGCTGCCAAAAATTAAAATAACTAGGGAATATTCCGTCCCCTACTTATTTTTCATTTTTAGATTAAAGCTGTCCAAAATCGACACCATGGTAGCTCCACTGTGAGAATTACAAATTATACTAATAAAAATCTAGATTTTTATTAACTTTTTTTTTAGATTTTTGGATTATAGTAACTCATAGTAATTTTAACTTTTGTTTTTCTTTAATTGTAACCTTCTGTAACTAATTTGATAACCAATTTGTTAAGAAAGACAAAAAAACCAACCCTTTTGATTTAATTTTTCAATGACCAATATTAAATTCTCACAAAATGTAATTTTTCTTCCACTTATCTTAGTTCTTCTTTTTCAGTATATAAAGTTTATGAAATTATAGTTTTGGTTTAAAAGTTTATTTTTTTTATTTTTTAATCCCTTTTAAGATAGGAGAGAGAAAATTACAAAAATAATAACAATAGAGAGAGAAAATCATCAGTTAACTATATTTTGACGACTAAAAAGACAGACTTTTGTCAAATAACCATATCAACCTAAACGCTTAAACTGTTAAGTGAGACCCCAAGATATGATTTATATTATTCTCTAACACATCGCATCAAGTGAAAGCCCTTTTGGGTTCGAAACCTGCACATGCTCACATTACCTTGTGCTTAATTTTTATCAAATAAATAGGGATGGTGAGATTCAAACTCGTGACCGCTTGATCATCAAGGCTCTGATACCATGTCAAATAACCATCTCAACCCAAAAGCTTAAGTTGTTAGGTGAGGTCCAAGATATGATTTATATTATTCTCTAACAATCTTGATGTCAATAAATTTCATTCGATGAGGAGAGTCTCATTAAGGTATTTTTAAACCTTTATCATATTTGGAAAAATAGATCGGGGTTGGAAGAGAAATTATTCATTGATTTGATTTTGTATTTTTAGAATAGTTTTGAAATTTGTTAGATTACTAAATTTATTTTTTTGAGATTTTTTAAGAGTGTTTATTATGCGTTTTTAGCTAGAAATGAGTTAAGATAAGGGTTTTTAGAAAAAACAAAAACAACCCCTCTTGATTTTTAGCCACCATAGTGGCGGCTGGATTCTAGGCAAGCAAATGATGCATCTTTTTTTTTCTTTTTTTTTTCAAAAAAATAGCAAACGATAGGTTGTCTATCCTATAAACAAGAAAATAAATTAAAAGGCCTAGGCGTCACATGCCTAGGATTTATTGTAAAGGTCTAGGGACGCTGGGCCACCCAAGTTTACAAGCATTTACTATTTTGTTTATTTTTTTTAATTTCATTATTCAACGTTGGGTTTTTATTGAATTTTTTTATTGGTTTTTTATCTTAATTTTATCATTTGACATTTGATTGATTTTGAATTGGTCTTTGTAATTTGTTTTTTTTTTCTATGGGGTTATTGTGGTCTCAAACAAAAACCTCAACATTTCATTGACACTCTATTTTACTAGCGTCTATTTTTATTTTCATATAATTAAATAAAAATTAATTTTAGAAAAATAAAATTATTAAACTTAGTGGAGTCCATGACTTGGATTGTGTGTATGGCGAGTTAACTTAGGTTGATTGAAAATTGATATTTATAATTTGTTTTTGGTTTACTTTTTATGGGGTTATCACAATTTCAAACAAATAAACCAAAATTGAATTGATACTCAATTTTGCAAGCTTCTATTTTTGTTATCATATAATTAAATAAAAAAAATAGTAAGAATAATTATCAAACTCAATGGAGTTTGTGACCCAAATTAAGTTGTAAAACCAGGGACGATTTAGTATGTCGTTGTATTAATATCTTTTAAAAAGGATGAAATCTTGAATTTATTTTAAATTAAAACCATGTCTTTATTAGTCTTCTGGGTTTTCTGTAGACCCATCAAGATGTCAGGGGTCATGTTGAAGCAACTTGAATAAGATTTAATTTGAAACCTGCTTTAACAAAAGAGTCAGGTCTAGAAATTTCAAAATTGATCTTAGTTTGGTTTAATGAATTTGTCAAAGAGTTCCTTGTGATTTGGACATTCCATATTTACATTCAAATGTTTTTTTACATAGCTGTAATATAACTTGAACAAATTATCTAGTTAATAAAACTAAAAAAACGGTGAATTCACTTTTCACTATAATAGTACTTTTTTATTTTTTTATTTTGTATTTCTTTTCAATTTTATGCTTTAAAATTAGATTTACCAAGGATTGAGCTTTATAATTTATTTTGATTTTCTTTGTATAGGGTTATATCTCACGACTTAAATCACGAGACTCGATTTTCTTAGTTCTTTTTCTTAATTGAAATTTTTTTTATTTCATCATTTAACATTGGGTTGATTTGGAATTGGCTTCGTGATTTATTTTTATTTTCTTTATATGAGGTTATCTTGGGATCCTTACCCAGGTTTTGGGTTTAGTATGTTAACTCAAGTTGTCTTAAGTTATTTTTTGTGTTCTTTTTTTAGTTGATTTATTATCCAATTTCTGTAACAGCCTGGCCCAACTTGCCATATATTGTCCGCTTTGAGCCTTACCACCCTCATGGTTTTGTTCCTGGTGACGCGAGCCCACTTCTGAGCCTGACGCCCTAAAACGTGTATGACAAGTCGGCAACCAGCACTCTTAATAAGACCAGCTACCGCCAATGTGGGATATTACAATCTACCCCCTTAAGGAGCCCGATGACCCCGTCGGCATAACCGGACAGCTAGTGAGGTCGGCTCCGATACCAAATATAACAGCCTGGCCCAACCTGCCATATATTATCAGCTTTAAGCCTTACCGCCCTCACGGTTTTGTTCCTGGTGACGCAAGCCTATTTTTGAGCTTGACGCCTCAAAACACGTATGACAAATTGGCAACCGGCACTCTTAATAAGGTTAGCTACCACTCCCCCACCGCCGATGTGTGATATTACAATTTCATCCTTCAACATTGGATTCATTAAGAATTGAATTTTATAATTCATATTTAGTTTTTTTATAGGATTATCCTGGTCTCATAACTCAAGTCGTGGTTTTGGTAGGTTAACCCTAATTATTTTTTGGTCTATTTTTAATTGATTGTTTTTTTAGTTTCATCTTTCAACATTAGCTTGAAAATTAGATTTTATAATTTATTTTAATATGTTTTTTATGAGGTTATCACGGTCTTACGATCAGAGTTGTGGATTTGGCATGTTTACTTTGGTCAGTACAATATCATCTCAATATTTAAAAAAAAGATGTTGTCTTAAATTGTTATAGTCAAACTATGTTTTTACTAAGTTGTTTTTGGATTTACCAAGTTGATTAGGTCATACTAGACCAACCTTTATACGATTTATTTTTTTCTACAAAAAAACACATTAACAATGTTTAAATATTTTTTACGTTAAAAAAACAATTTCATTCAACCTACAACACAAGACAATGATCTAGTGACCTATTCAATTTATATTGATGGATTAATGTGATTTGGAGAAATCAATGTAACAAGGTCTTCTTTCTTTTAGGTTGGCTTGTGTGATGGGTTTGATATTAGGCCACAAGCTTAAGTTATAAAATTGAGAATGAAAATCAAAATAGAACATGTAAAATAAGCCTTCTTCATGCTAGGGGGCTCTTTAATGCTTAAGTTAGCTCAAATAATTTGATATATAAGATCTAGTAGATAATGATTTTTTTAATAATGTGTGAGTTGATGGTAGATATCATAGGTGATACATTTTCTATTATTTATACTTAAAGAATGTGATTTTGTTAACCTAATTATTAAAGGCTTATAGATCATTCTTGACCTCTATTTGTGGTAGGTCCATCTATGATAACCCGAGATTTGTTTGTAGGTGTTAGGAGAAGACATTGCCTTTAGTACAACTGTCATCTGGATTGTTCTTTTTGCATAAGATGGAAAAAGATGGAAGCACCATGTGTTCTTTACAATAGGCAAGTAAGATATCATCATAATAGCTAATTGTATGCTATAAGGGCCTATGTACCCCTTGTAGTAATTTCAACCATCTAGGGAAGGGACATCTTCGGTCCAAATTAGGCACCTTTTATTATCGATGTGCCTAGACACAAAGCTTTAGAGTGAGCTTATTCTTTATTGGGCCAACTTTGAGTTATGAATTTTTTTTTTTCATTTTAGTTGCCTTCTTTTTTAAGTCTCTTAATGTTTTCTTATATGTCAAAGACTTATTAGTGCTTGTCAGTGGAACTTTCTTTAAAAAAGGAGTTATCATCATTACCTTTTTGGTGATTTAGGGGCACAAGGATTCCAAAGATAACATATATATACAAGAAGACAAAGTTGTAGCATATCTTGAAAGCAACACAACATTAAATGATTTGTAGCTCATTTTCATTTTATTTTTTCTCTTAAATGTTATATATTTATTATTTAGTTCCTATTAATAGTTTTTTTTTTTTGTTATTGTAAGTTTATTTTCTTTCTTTAACTTTATATATACCATAAATTATGATTGGTCTTTTTCCATGCTTATGGACCAATCTACCAAGATAACAAGATATGATTCCAACCCTCTTTCATTCCTTAGAGGAAAGGGGTTTATCTTCTCGGCCCATTACCATCTCTAAACTGCTACCTAATGCTAGGAGCTATGGTTTCGAGGAACTAGTCCTAGGTTAGATTGCTCCTTTTGACATGAAATGGATAAAGGTTGAACAATGGACTCGGTTAGTTCTTTTTGGTGACATGCCCATTTAAGATCTTATAGGATTGGTGATATTTAAACATTTGCTTATTTGACCCAAGGCTGTAGAGGATTTGGAGAAAGAACTTTTATGGTTTTTATCTAGTTTTTTCATGTTCCTTACTCGCTCCTCAACTTTTCCTTTATCTAACAGGTTTTATTGTATTCATTTCAAGCATTCTAGATAGAATATTGCTTGATATTAGAAGGCTAAATAGTTCATACAACAAGTATCATGGCCAATGCTAAGGTGATGTTCTTGGTATTATCTTTCTTGGAGTAGTTCTACTTAAACATAAAGGTTAGAATAAATATTTTTAGAGAGGTTTTGAATTAGTCCTTTTAGAAAAGGTAAAGGTCATTATGAAAAAGAGGGAGACTAAGTTTGATCTTCAAAGAGAATGCACTAAACTTTAGTATGAGTGAAGTCATTATTATAAACTCTTGTAAGTGTTGGATTCAACAATCATTGAGTTGCATCAGTCTCGAGCTAGGAATGCTATGTTAAAATTCATCATTGAAAGCCTTGAAGAATTTAGGAGGCACTTCTAGGGTGCGCAAGCATTGAAGGGCTGAAGGACCATTATTTTTTTAAGGTAATAAAGTGTTTTCCTGTCATATAATCTTTTCTAAAAGGTTATTGTAAAAATTTCTCTCATTTTTCTTTCATCCCTTTCTTTAGATTTCTTACTTTTCCCTCTAATCGTGTACGTAGAAATCTCTAGAGAAAGGCCCTATGACTCTTGCAATATGATGATCATATTTAATACTTCTTTTGTGGATTTTATTTGATTTGATTATAACCATTCATGTGAGGTATCTAACTTACACATCGAATTATGTTTTTGCTTTACGCATATTTTCTCTCTTATATTTTACTTTTTGTATAAGATCAACAATCTTTAAGTTCTTTTATATAAGAACCCTAGGCCTGGGATCCTTTTAGATGAAGCCATTTTAGGCTAGGATCACATATATGTTCTTTATCATGGCTAGCTTTACAATCATAGCTCTATGAGTATCAAGTAATGTCAAAGTATGATCTTTCATCTTAATCTTATAACTCTTCTCCAACAATTATCCTAAACTTGGTATATTGCTTCTTACAGTTGGGATATAATAAACATCATTAATAAATTGATGACTACCATTTTCAAACTAATAAGAATCGTACCTTTTCCTTTAATAGGAACCTTTAAATGATCCAAGAAGGTTACATTACCTTTAATTGATTCATCAAGCTCTACAAACTTGTCTTTATCTCCACACCTATGATTGTTGGCACCATTGTCTAAATACCATATATTTTCTATGGCTTGTATTTGTTCACTATGGACTAGAAATAAGGTGGTTTTTTTCTCTTCTTCTACAACAAGATTAGCATTCTTTTCAACTATTTTGGTTGGATTCCAGTAATCCTTGATATAATGACCGATTAGTACTTAAAAGTGCATTTTTATCAAGGTTTTTATCATCATTTTGCACTTGAAGTATCAATAACTCCTTAACTAAAGCATGTTTTTATAATAACAAGTCTGATACAATAAAATACATTTAATTTATGGTAAATGTTCATCTTAAATGCAAGCCTATCACATAAATGAAATGATTGATTGATGAGTTTAAGTACGGAAATTGAAAGGATAAAGAGAGGGCCAAACTTAGAAAACTGGTTCAGTCCAAACTGGAATACTATTTGGTCATTAGGTCATATTTGGAGCTATAGATCTTGGATTTAGGTCTGCCTTATATGGATGGAAAGCTAAGAAATAGGCCTAAAACTTTCATGCGGAGTCCAAGATTTAAAAAGGCTGTTTTCAAGTCCAAATTGTAACAATGACGGAGAAGTCTGAATCTGTCTTGCAGTCCAGACACTGTTTAGTGTTCAACCCATATCTCGAGTTCTAGAAGTTCAAATGACCTCAATGTTTCTTTTCCTGGAAAGCTAAGACAATTTCCTAGAACTTTCATGATTTAAGTCTGTTTAAATTATGACGTTATCAATGATGTTTCTGGCAGACAAAAAGATAAGGATTGTTACCAAGTCAAGATATGGCCACCCACTCAACAATTAGTCAACAAATCAATAGTTTTGAATTTTAGCCTATAAAAGAAGGCATCTGCCATGTATTTAGGCATCTTGGTTTTCAAATCAAGATCTTGATCTTGCTCTTGCTCTCTCTTTATATTTTGTAATGCTTAAGTTTTGCTTATATTAATCCCTTGCTTATGTTTTTTATTTCCTTTCCTTGTTTATTTATGTTTCTCTCTTTCATTATGTTTAGCTAAGTTTATCATGTCAAGGTGAAAAGGTTACACTAATGGTGTAAGCATAAGTATAATATAAACTCAACATGGACCTTAATGTTTAATACTAACATATTTTATATTCGTTATCTTGTTCACTTTTAATACTTTGCTTGTTAAATGGTTAATCTAGATTTATGTTGTATAACCCTTGGTACAACAAATACTTGGCACTTTCATATCCCAACCGTATGGTATAACCGACACCTGTGCTATGAAAGGAACTTGATTTGTTGTTAACATAACTTATAATCATGAATGCCTGACAACATTTACAAGTATTAGCATTATTAGAATAGATAACTAATGTAATCATGTTAAAAATTTATAATCCGATTGGAACCTCCTTTGTGTGTGGTTTCCAGTTGAGTAATAAAAAGAGTTTATACTATACTTGTTTGAAATACCATTAGTGGATCCTCTAACCTTGATAATTATTTTATCATTGTTTAATCCTTACATCAATACCACATCTCAAAGCTCTCTTTAACTTGTTGTTGTTGTTGTTGTTGTTGTTGTTTATAATTTATATAGTTAAGCTCCTTATGGTTGGACCCTGGTCTTGCCGGGTTATTTATTACTTCGACACTCTTGCATTTGGGAGAAGACATCAATCTTTTAGTTGTGTCAAGTTTTTAACGCTGTTGCCAGGGAGGTAAATTCTTGTACAAATTATAGTATTTATTTTATTTTCACTTTTCACTTTTTATTTTATCTAACTTTTGTTTCTTTTGTTTTGTTTTGTTTCTTTTTCTTTTTGTTTCTTCCTTTTATTCTCTTCCTACACGTGCATGAGAGTTTGGTTACATACATTAAGTGGTAGACTTTGTAGGGTATCCTCATCATTTTCAGAAAATATGGTCGAAGAAGATAATCAGTCGCTTCATAATGAGAATAATGAGAATAACCGATTGAGAACACTTAGAGACCATATGAATCCCACAAGAACAAGTGCACCCTCATGCATAGTTTTTCCTCCTGATGCATCTCATTTTAATTTTAAGTCAGACATTATTCAACTTTTACCTTCTTTTCATGGCTTAGATTTAGAAAATCCATACTTGCATTTAAAGGAATTTGAGGAGGTCTATAACACCTATAATGACTCAAATTGTAGCATGAACACCATTAGATTAAAGCTTTTTCCTTTTTCATTAAAAGATAAAGCTAAAACATGGCTATAAAATTTGAGACCATGATCTATTCGTGCTTGAGATGAAATGCAAAAATAATTTTTAAAGAAGTTTTTTCCGTCCCACAAAACAAACTCTTTCAAAAGACAAATCTTCACTTTCACTCAAAAACCAGGAGAAACATTTATCATTGTTGGGATAAGTATCGAGACTTGCTTAATACTTACCCTCATCATAGTTTTGAAACATGGAGATTGGTTTCACATTCTTATGAAGGGTTAACTCCTAGAGATAAGTAAATGGTTAAATTGATGTACAATGGAACTTTTGAGGATAAAGACCCTAATGAAGCCATGGAGTACCTAGGCTTGCTAGCTGAAAATGCTCAAAATTAAAACACTACAGGCACTTATGAGGCATCAAGTAAAACCCAACCTCATACTTCTAGTGGAGGTATGCACAACCTTAGGGAAGATTATGACCTCCAAGCCAAGTTTGCATCTTTAGCTAGAAAAGTCAAGGCACTAGAATTAAAAAAGAGTGGTCAACTAAAATCTGTTCAAGACATTGTGTGTCAAATATGTGAAACCAATGAACATTCAACCAATGACAGTCTAACTTTGCCTTTTTTTAAGGAATGTCTCCATGAACAAGCCCATACTTTAAACAGTTTCCAAAAGCCCAATCATAACCCATAATCGCAAACATACAACCCTGGTTGGAGAAATCACCCAAATTTCAATTGGAAGAATGATAACAATAATGCACAAACTTCACAACCACCGTTTCAAGCACATCATAATTTCTAAAATTCTCATGGATATGCACCTCCTTATACTCCCCCTCCTAAAAGAAATCTTGAGGAAACATTACATGTATTCATTGAAAAGCAGGAAACAATCAACACTCAACTTGCTCAAAGCATGGCAGATTTTAAAGATACTCTTACAAAATTAACATCTGCTCTCAGTTTTAAAGAGAAAGATAAGTTTCCATCTCAACCACAGCAAAATCCAAATGGGCAATACAATGTGAATACAAGTAGTTCTAGAAGCCAACACATGGATCAAGCCAAATCAGTCATCACTCTTTGTAGTGGTAAGGTTATTGAAAAACCTATTCTTGAACCTTGTGAGAAAGATGATGAGTCAATCTCTGAGGGTAAGGAAAGGGTTGAATCTGAACATTATAAAGAAAAGACTGATTATTCGCCAACACCTCCATTTTCTCATGCCATGACCAAACAAAGGAAAGTCAATCACAACTCGGAAATCTTTAAAACTTTCAAGCAGGTAAGGATCCATATACCTTTGTTGGATGCTATTAAACAGGTTCCTTCTTATGCTAAATTTTTAAAAGATCTGTACACTATGAAGAGAAAACTAAATGTAAAAAAGAAAGTCTTTTTAGCCGAACAAGTAAGTTCTATTCTTCAGAACAATAATGCTTTGAAATATAAAGACCCTGGTTGTCTTATAATTTCTTGCTTTATTGGAGAACATAAAATTAAAAGAGCTTTACTTGAACTTGGAGCTAGTGTAAATTTACTTCCATATTTAGTTTTTCAAAGTCTCAATCTAAGTGAGTTAAATCCAACTTCTGTAACTCTTTTACTTGCCGATAGATCTGTAAAAGTGTCTGGAGGAATAGTTGAAGATGTGTTAGTACAAGTTGATAAATTCATTTATCCTATGGATTTTATTATCTTGGAGACATAACCTGTTGAAGCATGTAATTCATTTCCTGTTATTTTAGGACATCTGTTTCTTGCAACTTCTAATGCATTGATTAATTGTAGGAATGGACAGATGAAGCTATCATTTGAAAACATGACATTGGAGATGAATATTTTCAACATTTACAAGCAACCTGGAGATGATAATGATTTATAAGAAGTAGATTTTATTAAAGAATTAGTTTGTGATCAACTTGAATCTACTTTGAGTAAAATTTCTGAAGATTTGCAAATGATTTATTCCCAGGAAGAAATCACGGATGAAAAAGACACCAAAAATGTTGATGCGGATCTTTTATCAAGAGTGACAACAGATTCGACATCCGACATCACACCAATCGATGATTACTTTCCTAACGAATCCTTACTTTCTCTTAGTTCAATGCCTTGGTTTGCTAAAAATATCAATTTTCTTGCTTCAGGATTTTTGCCAGCTCACTAGAGTACCGAAGACAAATGAAAGTTTTTGAGCGACGTGCAAAAATTTTATTGGGATGACCCTTACTTATTCAAATACTGTCCTGATCAAATATTTCAAAGATGTATTCCTGACAATGAGGTAAGTAGTGTCATTAAACTTTGTCATTCTGAGGCATGTGAGAGTCATTTCTTATCAAAAAAGACGACTGCAAAAATCTTACAATGTGAATTTTATTGGCCCACCATGTTCAAAGACACAAATGTGTTCTGCAAAGCTTGTGAAAATTGTCAAAAGTCAAGATTTATTTCAAAACATAAGGAATCTTTAGATAATTTTCTATTGACTTTTAAGACATATCCTGGTGGAGACATGCATTATGCATTTCAAGACTTATATGACCACAATTCCATAAAGAACATGATCGACTTAGTCTTGAGAATCTGACTATAAAAAACCTTGTTTGCCAGTTTTTAAGAAAACTAGATGGGAAGCCTATCCCCGACCTATAGAGGGCGTTTAAGCCGTTCTTGGACGTAAAACTAAAGGAAGATATGAGTCACAATGACAACTACCTGTATATACACATGCTTTGTTAAAAATAAAAAGAGAGAGAGAGAGAGAGAGAGAGAGAGAGAGAGAGTGAGAGTGAGAGAGTGAGAGGGAGACTCCAACTAGCCTACATATAGGTGGTATGATTGCATTCTCAATTTCTCATCTGTAAAATCTTCTCTTCCTTCCCTTCATTTCTACTCAACCCATACATTCAACAGATATAGAAGTGTGTAGAAATGGCAGGTTCCTCAAGTCATTATATAAGAAATATTTGTGTTTTCAGTGGATCCAGTCCTGGGAAAGAAAAAGAGTTTTTAGAATCAGCAAATCATCTTGGTCAGGTACTAGCTAAGAGAAAGATTCATTTAGTGTATGGAGGAGGCAGCCTTGGGTTAATGGGGGGTGTCAATAACTGTATTTTTAGGAGGTAGTCAAGTTTTAGGGGTCGTCCCCAAAGCTTTAGCAAAAGGGGATATCATTGGAAAAACAATTGGAGAGGAACTACAAGTCTCCACAATATCTGATCGATTGAATGCAATGTTTAACCATGTTAACGCCTTCATTGCCTTACCAGGTGGTCTGGGCACATTGGAAGAGATCTTTCATATTTCCTCTTGGGCCCAACTGTACATTTACCATAAACCTATAGGTCTGTTAAATGTTAATGGTTTTTATGATAATTTGTTGTCTTTTCTTGATCAAGCTGTGGAACGAGAATTTCTAACATCTTCGACACGACAAATCATAATCTCTGTTGCTACTAATTGATTGACCAACTACAATCTTTCATCCCTATAATTGATCCCTTCATGAGTCACATAAATTGGTCAACTAAGAAAAGTCGTAAAAAGCTTAGATTGGATTTGATCCTTCGTTTGTGAATCCTTTTGTCTTTTGGTTTTATTAATAGCATATTATTATGTGTTGTTATTCCTTATATTTGTTTAAGTATGTTTCAGGTTTGTCAGTGTTTCCTGTTTCAGGTGATGTCTTCTATACTCTATCTTTCTACCGTACGACATTGAGGACAATGTCACGTTCTGGTTAGGGGGGAGGGTAGTAGTTGACATTAAAAAAAAAACACTAACTCACTAACTGTTTTTGCTATTATTAAAACCGTTTGACAAAACTGTTATTAGGATGGCAGAGTAAGGAGGAATTTTATTGACTCTTGAGACGCATCTTAGTAAATAGTCTTATCAAGGTCTATCAGAATACTTCTTGAAATATTCAGGTTTACAAACTCTCGCATTGTTATTATTTGATTCTGCTCATATACTCATTTAACAAGTATTCTTAAACCTTCATTTTCACACACACACTTTAACATATGATTGTGGGTTGCACATTGGATTATTACATTATTTATATTCTTTTGTTAAAGGTAACAACTAAGGGAAAGGGATAGTATATAATTTTCAAAAAAAAACAAATCGATAATATTGATGATAATAAAAACGTAGATAAGTTTGGTTTCGTAGCCTCCCTAACCTAAGCAATTAAGCCCGAATGGGTGTTTTAACACCTAATACCCTAAAGTCAACTGACTTGGGAGCTATTGGCCCAAAGCTTGTTACATGGGTTAAGGAAAAAAGCTTAAGGGAATCAAATATTGCACTATCTACGTATCAGTATCTGCAACCCGAGTTACTAAGCTCGTAGGGGTGTCTCAACACCTAATGCCCTAAGACCAACAGGTCTGGGAGTCATTAGTTGAAAGCTCGTTACATGGGTTAACGATGCATTGTATTTTAAGTATATGTATATATATTGAAAAAAAAAGAAAAAAAGAAGAAGATAATAATCCCAACCCAAAGAAGTTAACCTTAAACATTAGAACAACATATTATTCTCTTCTAATAAAAGCCCCATCATCTATGTTTTCATACATTGAGCACATAAAAAGAAAGGTTTATTAATATTTTGTTTAAAAGGTATTGAGCATATATATAAATTTAATGAGAGTTTGTTTATCTGGATAGATTAATGGAAGTTGAATGATGAATGCCTTGCTTTGTGGAATTTGCAAATTGTTTTTCTATTTTAATGCTTTGATTATTAGGGACTAATAATAAACTGGTTGGGGGTGATTAGTACTTAAAAGTGTATTTTTATCAAGGTCTTATATCATCATTTTGCACTTGAAGTATCAATAACTCCTTAACTAAAGCATGTTGGTTTAGTCTATAAAAGGAGGCATTTGCCATGTATTTAGGCATCTTGGTTTTCAGATTAAGATCACGCTCTTTCTCTCTCTTTATATTTTGTAATGCTTAAGTTTTGATTATATTAATCCTTTGCTTATGCTTTTCATTTCCTTTCCTTGTTTATATATGTTTCTCTCTTTCATTATGTTTAGCTAAGTTTATCATGTCAAGGTGAAAAGGTTACACTAATGGTGTAAGAATAAGTATAATAAACCTTAATGTTTGATATTAACATGTTTAATATATGTTATCTTGTTCACTTTTAATATTTTGCTTGTTAAATGGTTAATCTAGATTTATGTTGTATAACCCTTGGTACAACAAATACTTGGCACTTTCATATCCCAACCGTATGGTATAACCGACACCTGTGCTATGAAAGGAACTTGATTTGTTGTTAACATAACTTATAATCATGAATGCCTGACAACATTTACAAGTATTAACATTATTTGAATAAGATAACTAATGTAATCATGTTAACAATTTATAATCCGATTGGAACCTCCTTTGTGTGTGGTTTCCAGTTGAGTAATAAAAAGAGTTTATACTATACTTGTTTGAAATACCATTAGTGGATCCTCTGACCTTGATAATTATTTTATCATTATTTAATCCTTACATCAATATCACATCTCAAAGCTCTCTTTAACTTCTTGTTGTTGTTGTTGTTGTTGTTGTTGTTGTTGTTGTTGTTGTTGTTGTTGTTGTTTATAATTTATATAGTTAACCTCCTTATGGTTGGACCCTAGTCTTGCCGGGTTATTTATTACTTCGACACTC
>Ga0325405_1000141_pt1 | contig 66328 bp, 40 predicted proteins | sample PopdelMetagenome_21_FD_205663 | JGI IMG/M metagenome (GOLD analysis project Ga0325405, IMG submission 205663) | Populus deltoides microbial communities from Bellville, Georgia, United States - Xylem-Control-R2 | ecosystem: Host-associated > Plants > Phyllosphere > Stem > Wood/Secondary xylem...
CCGGATTTGACAGGCTAACCTGGTTTGACAAGTTAGCCCAGTTAATTCTGGGTTAACCCATTAATTTGTTTTTTCCTTTTTAATTATCAAACTTTCACGATGCGAATTCAAGGTATGACGGGTTAACCTGATTTGAAGGGTTAACACTGTTAATTCATATATTTTTTTCTTTTTCTTCATTAGTTTTTTTTTTCCTGATGGTTTTTTTTCTTTATTTTTTTTTAACTAATATATTTAATTATTACACTTTTATGACACGACCTTGCAGTCAGACACACGTCCAATGCTATTGGGTTTGGTATTGCATTCCAGAAACTTTTATGCTAAGGGTTAACCCAAGTTTAATGTTATTATTAATATTATAAATATTACTTTTAGGTCAAGCGTTGCAACTAAACCTAAGACTCTTGAATATAACTTTGTAAAAAAACCTAATATTTTTAGATTTTAATTTTTTTAAAAATACAAAAATAATTAACTCGCGACATCGCGCGGGACATGGAACTACTTATTACTAATCCCAATCTCGTTAAAGAAGTAGGTGTTGACATCATTATCCATGTTCCCCTTTCATTTTGGATATTATATTTTTATGTGGAGTGCGACAATATTTATTTGCATAAATAAACCTTAAATTATTTTATTAGACTCATGTTTTAGATTTCGGTTTCATGCTTAGATTTTATTTGGTATTTAAAAAATTTGACCACTGATCTAGTACGGCGTCGCACCAACGACTGATCTAGTGCAGCCTAAGGCTACACACGAGGCAAATATGTGTTCCGGTCAAAACAAGATATGGATTTATTCATCGGAAGGAGAATACATCCGGGTATTTTTTTCTTTTTATTTCTAACACATTTTGCAAAAAATCTTGGGAATCACGGGTTTAACAGATACGCGATTGGGAATCGCGGGTTTAACGAAGAATCTAGCAGCAGTGAAAAGGGAGGAACAGATCAGAAGCTCTGGTTTTCGAACCAAATTATCACAATGGCGACACACCAAAAGTGATTAGCAGAAAGGGACATGAGGAACCCAGCCTGCCGCTTCCATGGAGTAGTGCCGCCGCAAAGCCTGTAAATGTCCTTGCAAACCAAAACCCTCTTCAAGCAGCTTAATAGCAAGCACGCTGACATACCCATATCCACAATTGAATTCTCTCCTAAGAGCACCATATCATGAATGGAGTCAGAAAGGATATGGCTGCTGTATGCTGATGAGAAACAGGAAAGAAGAAAGAATCTGAGAAAATCAACACCACCTCTTCCAACAATCATCGCTATTGTTTCTGTTGTTATCCTCGTTCTTGTTTGCGCCTCTCTCCTTGCTTCCGTGTAGTTCGATTCCCATCAATACAAGAATCCTTACCATCAAATGTTTGAGTTGAAAACAGACGCGAAGTAGGATGTTTGAGTTGAAGTAGGATCCACCTTGGTTAAAGGGGTAAACCTCAATTCAACTCCTCCAATTATATTTGTTTTCCTTATCAGTCCTCACACTACCACTCTTTCAATTGGAACCCCGTCTTTCCTCTTTCAGATCCTTCTGCAATTTCTTAAAAGCACTTGGTAGTCATTTTTTAACTTACCTTAATTTCTCTCTAAATATAAGGAAAAACTGTGAATGTGAATTTTGGCATTTAAGAAGAATTGAAATATTGAGATTAATCAATTATTAAAAATAAAAATATTCGGAGGATCTTCTGACAAAACAAGTAATTAATTGGGTAAGGAAAACAAGCACGTGCAATGTTTAACGTTAATTCCAATTATTTTAACAGAAGGATGTAATTAGAGAAAAGCTATACAGATGGGGATCTAATTGATAAATTAAAATAGGCAGAGGACTCAGTAAGAATAACTATGAATAATTGGGGACTAATCTAATCTTTCCAAAAAAAACAAAGAAAGTGGCATTAGAAAGTGACAGGCAGAGCGGCTAAAAAAGTTCCAGATTACCACAAAAAAAAAAAAAAACTTATAAAAGCAAAAGCCGTAACAAGGCGTTGAGAGAAGGCGGACCATTCTTACCAAAAGAGCAGGATGATGTATGGATTCCTAGTATGCAGAGCATCCCAAAAGGCTACAAGAAATTGGCTTAGCTCATTCAATCTCTCAAGGTGCCCTTTGTTTTGTTTTGTTTTGTTTTGTTTTTGAATTGAGGATTTTGTAACAATTGTTTAAATGAGGGGGGAATCTGTTGTTGCAGATCTGTTCATTCCTTACCTTTTGCAACAGTAGATGCTGAAGGTATTTCTGGCTCTCAACCTGCTAAAGTACACAACTTGGGTACGTACTAGCTAAAATAGATTCTCAAGTTTTGGAGGATATGATGATTGAAGAATGAATGAAAATGTTTTTTTTTTGGTATAATAGTGCAGGGTAAATGGATAGGATCTTCAACCTGGAATACAATTGTGGATCCTTTAAATGGAGAACCATTCATTAAAATTGCTGAGGTAGATGAAACTGGAACTCAGGTATGTGTGTGTGTGTCACAAACATCCTTTTAATATGTTTGGCCTTCATTTCTACTGAAGTGTTGGGATAATTATTATGCAGCCATTTGTAGAGAGTTTGTCGAAGTGTCCCAAGCATGGACTGCACAATCCCTTTAAATCACCAGAGAGGTTTTTTCTATGTATTGTTGATAGACTATATCATGATTGTTCCTTGGAAATGGAAACTTGATGACCATTTTTGGCAGGTATCTTTTATATGGAGACATAACTGCCAAGGCAGCCCGCATGCTTTCGGTTCCAAAGGTTAATTGTTCTGAGTCAAAGAATGATGTCTTCATTCTTCTTTTTAATGCTTTTCAATTGGGAATTCTATTACTGATTCTTTTTTTGTTTAATTTTGTTTGTCAACGTTGATGTAATCCCTTTTGTGATTATTTCAGGTTTCTGATTTCTTCACCAGGTTAATTCAAAGGGTTGCTCCGAAGAGTTACCAGCAAGCTCTTGGTGAAGTGCAAGTTACTCAAAAATTTCTGGAGAATTTCTCAGGTGATCAGGTAAGTTAAGACAAACCTTTCTAAACAACAATTGCCTCAGAAAGGTAAATTCCTGCTGAATGGCATATTGGTATTGAATTACCTAGAATATGATTTATTATGCTTTGTTTCCCATTTGAGATGAATGGGTGTGGTATTGATCATTCTATTTGAGAATTTTTTCTGCATGCATAACTCCCTCTCCTGCACTCTACAGCTAATAACAATTCACATTTTCTTGATTCAAATGGTCCATTTATAAGATATTTTCTATCCTACATGTTCTTTTTCTTTTTTGAAGATATTATTTGCAATGTTTTGCTGACTTTCCTTCAAAAACATTTCTCTGCATGTCACAGGTTCGTTTCTTGGCAAGGTCTTTTGCAGTGCCAGGAAATCATCTTGGACAGCAAAGTCATGGTTTCCGGTGGCCTTATGGTCCTGTAAGTACTTCATGGGCCATATTTTTCAGTTAATAATAACAATTTGGAGATCAATAAGGGATCAAATTATTTCTCAATTAGTTTATTCCATCTGATCTTTAGTCTAGCTTAAGTTACTCAATATGCAATCAGTTAATGCATGAAAAAATTTATTAGAGAGCAGTTGGATATTTTTTAAATTCTTTTTTTTTTTAAATGCACACAGTTCACCATTCACATGTATGAAAGAATTTGTATGCAGGTTGCAATTATTACTCCGTTCAATTTCCCACTAGAGATTCCTTTACTTCAGTTGATGGGTGCGTTATATATGGGCAACAAACCCATTCTTAAAGTTGATAGCAAGGTATGATAGTTGAAGATATGTACAATTGTTGTTTTGTTTCCACTTTCCATTTTGAGGTGTTTTTGTGCTGATTATGACTTCATGACCTGATATGTTTCTTAGGTGTGCATTGTTATGGAGCAAATGATACGCCTACTCCATCACTGTGGAATGCCTTTGAGTGATGTTGACTTCATAAATTCTGATGGGAAGACAATGAACAAGCTTTTGCTGGAGGTTGGTTCTATAGGATATGACCGGGCGTTTTCTTCTTCTTTGAACAGTTACTGTTAATATCGTCCAAGACATTTTTGATGTAGCATAATGCACTTTCTTTTACTTAGTTTAGTTCATATATTTTTGTTTAACCTATTAGGTCCGACTTTTTTGGTGAAATTGTTCTATGCCATGGAGAAATTGCATTTCTATTCTTCCCTCCTGTGTTGTATCATAATTAAATATAGTTGTCATTACTAAACTGGAAATTGGAATAGTTTCTTGAAGCCAAAGTTTTTGTCTGTATCTTATTCTATGATTATTTATTGTGGAATTAAGGCATTGGAAGTGTGTTGGAGGCACAAATGTACATGATGATAGTTTTATCAGACATTGTACAATAACAGATGATGATAGATATTTGTGGATCTGTCCTGGTGATTAAAATTTTCACAATAACGAATTCAGGAAAAATCTCAGTTTTTTTTTAATAGATGTCTCTATGTAACTCTTATAGGCAAATCCACAAATGACCCTCTTCACCGGTAGCTCAAAAGTTGCAGAAAAGTTGGCTGTTGACTTGAAGGGTCAGATTAAATTGGAAGATGCTGGATTTGACTGGAAAATTTTAGGACCAGATGTTAATGAGGTATCTGTAGTTTCTTGCAAATATTATTTACTTTCAACAATAATTTTTGTGTGGATCAAGGCTGATTTCAAATCATCTCTTTCGGTTTCTGAGTGGCAGGTAGATTACATTGCTTGGGTTTGTGACCAGGATGCATATGCATGCAGCGGTCAGAAGTGCTCTGCACAGTCAATTCTATTCATGCATGAGGTTAGCTGCTTTAGGTTTCTATGTTTGGTCTAGTACGCTACTCGTTTGTATCATGATGGCTGAGTTATTATAAGTAAATCTACCTTTTACCATTTGTGTAGCTTTGCCGCCACTATCTTAATTCAGTACCTTGACATTTGGTTCTTTTCTTTTCTTTTCTTTCTATTAATATGCATGTGCACTGGTGTAGAACTGGTCTGCTACTTCACTCATATCCAAAATGAAGGATCTCGCAGAGAGAAGGAAATTAGAGGATCTAACTATTGGCCCTGTTCTCACTGTAAGTATGAATGTTATTTATAGAATGGTGTTAGGTTCACATATAGTTTCTTCTTTCCATACTTTTCATCAGTTAGCCAAAATTATTAAATAACTGAGTTATAGCTTGTTGATCGTACTCATAATATCATGACTCAATATGCTAACTGCAGGTTTTTCTGTTCACTTTTTGCAGTTAACAACTGAAGCAATGCTAGACCATATGAATAAATTACTTCAGATTCCAGGTTCGAAGCTGCTTTTTGGTGGAAAACCTCTCGAGAATCATTCCATTCCTTCCATATATGGCGCTCTCAAACCAACAGCCATTTATGTTCCTCTTGAAGAAATTTTAAGGGCCAAAAATTATGAGCTTGTAACAAGAGAAATTTTTGGACCATTCCAGGTAAACAGAGAATTCTTTTTTCAATTGTCATGCTTCTAGCTTTATTGTACCTCTTACTAAATATTTCTTTTGAGGGCTATTTCTCATAGCAAAGATGGAGAAGTGTGCTGATGAAACCTGACCAAGCCTTCTAATTGAAATTTGTTTTCAAAGTTTTACCATAAGGTTAATATTATTCTGTGACCTGTAAGTTGGTGATGCCATATGAAACTGGTAGTGAGATAATTTAAATTGTGTTAATTTGTATATCTTATTTAGTTGAGAGGAAACAGCCTATGACTTTTATGGGGAACTACCAGGAAATAGGACATGGATTATCTGCCGGTCACCTCTAAGCCATCTTTTACAGACAAAAATACAGGATTAATATAACTATAAAATATAAAATGACGGGGTGGAAAATTGTGATTTGCTGCCTGTGCCATATGGTTTGAAAATAGTCTGACTTTTATGGGGAACTACTGCCAGGTTACTTGTGCTTGCCTAAGGATCCTGTGATATGTGTACTTCATGTAACTATTAAATAACAAACCAAGGTTTGGAAAACTGTTGTTCACACCTGTTCCTTATGAAGGTATATTATGAGTGACTTGATATTTAAAAGGTTTTGTTATTCACCCACATGCAATCCAATGCTGTGGTACCCAGGAAGCATGGATATAGCGTTCGGATACAAATATGATCAGTACAGAAGTGACAAAATATGATCAGTACAGAAGTGACATTTACTTTCATGGGTTTAAGATATGACATGGCAAGGAGTCGGATAACTGATAAAAACATTTTTTTCTTGTCATTGTGCATGGAATATGGCATTTTGTTTCTGAATTATTAAATATATCGAGGTTGCTATTCATATTAGCTTAACTTCAATAAGTATCATGCATCTGCCAATTTCTTTCCATTACATATTTGAAGTATTCGATGCACATCAGGTAGTGTATCTATGCATCTAATATGGAGAGATATTATTAGAGAAATATCTGTGCGCTTCATGCTACTGAGATATGACACTTGATTTTCTTCTCTAGTAATATGTGAATGTGTATTTTTACAAGAAGAAGATAAGTGCTATCAACATGGTGGATCCATTTCTATTTGATTCCAGGTTATTACTGAATACAAGAAAGATCAACTCCCAATGGTTTTGGATGCTTTGGAGAGAATGCATGCTCATTTAACGGCTGCTGTAGTTTCAAATGATGTTCTGTTTCTTCAGGCAAGACTCGAAAACGTCTTTGCCTCACACCCCGCCCCACTCCCAATAGTGAATATGCTATTGAAGTTTAATGTTTCCCTAAATGATAAATCTAATTACTCACTTTCAGTTGGTTTATTGACTACATGTATATCCAGGAAGTTATTGGCCAAACGGTGAATGGGACTACTTATGCTGGATTAAGAGCAAGAACAACTGGAGCTCCACAGAATCATTGGTAGGATATCGAATCAGAGTAGTTTTATTGTTCAAGTAAGCTGAACTGCATATAAATGTCAAAAATACAATGATGTGTGGCAGGTTTGGACCGGCTGGAGACCCGAGAGGTGCCGGGATTGGCACCCCAGAAGCAATAAAACTTGTTTGGTCTTGCCATAGAGAAGTGATATATGATTTTGGTCCCCTTCCAAAGCTTTGGGAAATTCCACCGAGTACTTAAGGAGTTGTTTTGACTAGAAAGAAAGGCTGCAATACTTGATTGCATACAGAAAATTATTGCATGTATCCTTGAACCAATCAGAATTTTCTCTAGTCTTGAAATAAAGTGAAATTTTGTAAATTTTGTTACAAGTTAAAGAAAAGATTTTGATCGTTAAATCATAGGCTACATAACAAATAATATTTATGGGTCTAAAAATTATTCATGCTTTGGACCAAAAATAATATTTTTAGGTTTAAAAATTATTTTACAACGAATTCAAACTCAACCTCAAGATCTAGGATCAAATATCTAAAGAGAGGGCTCCGTTGGGCAGAAACTTACTTAGGCTTGGTTAAACTTTTTTTCTTTTTTTTTTCTCTTTTCTTTTTTATTTTATTTTATGCATGGTTAGGTATATTTTGGTTTAATTAGGTTTTTTCTCACTCCCCTTCTCTTTCTTTCTTTTTTTTTTTTTATTTTTTTTATTTTGGGCTTGATTAGGCCTTTACCATCAATTGCCCACCTAATCTTTGAGAATGCTTGCATTGTAGAGAATTTTTCTTATATCCAAATTAAAAGTGTGTCCAATGGATAATTACGATGATTTTTCATAAAGGCCATTTATATGGTGATTTTTTTTTTATTATGAATGTTATTTTAGAGAGGTCATTGTATAAAGATATAGACACTTTATTTGAAGATATAAAGATTTTATTATAGAAATAGAGATTTTGTTGGAGGCATGAAGATTTTGTTTAGAGATATCATTGAAGACAAAGAAACTTTATATGAAGATTTCGTTTACAGATATAAAGGTAAGTAGTACCATAAGAAAAACATATAAAGATAACTAGAGAGATGATATTGCTTCCTTTTTTATATTTAAAAAAGTTCAAAATATTTTCTCAGGTTAATAGAGGTATAATTCTTGGAAATTATACAATATCAAGCAACACATTATAGGATACAATGGCATCTTTTCGTTTTTTGTTTTAGTTGCATTTCGTTCTTTATAAACTATTAAAGGTAACCATTGATGATCAATCTTTATATTTTTTTTAGGGTATAACAATTCTCAATATCATGCCTATTATTGTTATGAAAGAGAAAATGTATTGGGATCCTGTGTGTTTGCATCACTTTTTATAGGAGGGAGATATTGTAAAAATTATTTCCCCTTGATGGAAATCAATATCTTAGTATGTATGGTGGTCAAAAGTATGGTCATGATTTCAAGAAATGTTAGTCAATCATAAATGGACTCTTTCAAGTTCCTTTTGGATGCTCTAAGGCTGCTAGAAAACTATTGACGCTTATGAGATTTTGCTCTTTATTTTTGGAATGTCTTTCCTTGATCATACTCGTTTTCTCTATGTAAATATGACTTTTCATTGCTCGTTTAACTTTAAAAAGAGTTCAGTCGAGAAGCGTGTACATAATAGTTGCCTTCATTTCCATAGAGAATAGTTGTAGACCTTGTTAATCAAAACTTCAATGGCAACTAGTTCAGGAAGACTCTCCATATTAAGCATTTCTTTGTTAAATATTTTAAGATATGCTACTGTGCTTTCATCTTCTCATTATGTGATGATAAAGAGATTTGTTATGCTCATTTTGACTGGTATACTTGTGTTTAAGTGAGATATGATTTTAGCACATAGATCATAAAAATAAGGATATAATCAGGCTCTAAATTATAGTACCATGCTTGAGCAAACCCATAAAATGTCAATGAAAAGATTTTATACGTAGCACCATTATTTTGTGTTACAAGTTCCGAGTTACTTCATATATTTTGTATGTGTTTTTTTGGGTCTAAGTCTATCATGGTTGTCTAAATTTACCTTCTTGAATGTGCAATTCTTTGAGAGATGGACATGCAATACTCAATTTTAAAGTGAAGAATCTCTCATTTAGTAGGGGCAACATTCATTTTTAGAAGCTCCTTTCATAACTAAGTATTGAGGTCTTTTATGAAGAGGAGTGTATAAGTGAGAATCAGAGGAGGGTCAATGGTGATAGCCACTCTTATGATTGGGACTTGCTGATGCTCTTCTTTTAGATAGTCATGCCTAGAATGTCTAGTTTGAGGATGTTTATTTATGGTCATAATGGCTTCTTTGTAGGATTAAAATATAAGTGTTCTCACATCCACTTTTCTATATGTTGCTTTACCCTATTCCTTTAGAAAGTTAGGTTGTCTACATACACTAGGTGGTGCATGAAGTGAAGCTAAGTGTTGTGTCACCACTCTTTCTTCTTTGTTTTTTTATACCTTTTGGGCCTCTACCATCATTACCTTTTCTCAATTTACCTAAACAAAACTCAACATAACACATTATGACATATTTTGGTGAATAAATTATTTTGAATTAAAGGGGCTGAAATAGCATAAAACTAGTTTTGTTGCTTTACTTTGGACATGGATTTAAGTTGTCAATAACGTTATTGCAAGTTTTTTTTTTTAATAAACTCTAGTTGCAATCTTATAATATACAAACAAGACTCGGTCCAAACCTAATATGAGTAAAAACAAATCTATTTGCTAAAAATCTTAATCAACATTGTTATCTTAAACGTAACAAAATGAGCAGGTTCTGAGGAACTCTTTTTTAGTATCGTTAATCTCGATCTAATGTGTTAACCTTGAAACCTCTTGACCTGATTATTTGCATAGATCAGTTTCAAATTAATAATGAAGGAGCTGACCTAACATGACCAAATCAATTTGATGAGACCAAAAACAACTTGGATTATCTATTAAATTGTAGGTTGACTTAAAAGGAAAATACTATGACATATTTTCTTATTTAGATTTTGAGACAGAGACAACATAAATTACTCCATAGTTAACTTGGGTTAAAAGAAAAAATCATGACCTGGATAATGAGCACAAGCAAAATGCATTAGCCTAGGCGATTATCTTTCATTTTTTTCTTCCTTGTCCTTTTTCTCTCCTTGGCTAATCCTACACTAGGCTTGGGTCGAATTAAATTTAAGTCTAAATTGAAGAGATATTAGATAATCAGAGATTAAATTGAAAGAATCAGAAACTAAGGTGGGATGTAATTTTGGACTTACCTGAAGGGATCCTATACAATCAAGGACCAAACTTATCGAAGGGGTCAAAAGATAGTCGGCGCGTGTCGAATACACACTAACATGTGGGAGGACCTGCCACGTTTTGACGACATATGCAGAGTCATTTGACCTCCAAAATCGATCATCCTTGGTGTCCCCGAAAACTTGTTAACACCCTCTTCCATTATAGATGGTGTATGTCGATGTTTGTGTCATTTGACGGTGTTTTCAATGAGTTTTCTTTCTCTATCTTTTTTTCACTCTCTCCTCCCATTGAATTTTGTAGCTTTTTTCTTTCTTTCTTTAAGTACTGATTTTTTTCCCTATTTATCAATAACAATCCCTTGATTTTTAATTCCTTGAAAAACTGGAAAAACCTGAACAACACTATGCAAGATCAAGCATAAGAAAACTGGTAGAATTGTTTTTCCCCTAAGAAATCGACATCAAGCTTGTGGACATAAATTATAAAAAAAAATTGCAAATAAATAAATGCAAAAGAATTAAATCAAAAAACAAACTTTGATATAAAACATTTGGCATTATGCTATTCCAATTAGTTTTTCTTAAAGCCTAGGTTTTAGGCGACGGAAAAAAAATTGTATTTTAATAAATAAAATTGAAAATATCTTGTTACGGAAATAAACTTAATCCTATTCCTTAAAATTATGAGGCGACTAACTTAATTTTTATATAAAATGTTCTTAAGTATAATTAAATACCATCAATTCTACGAACAATAAAAATCAAATATATTTTTAATAATTTTCTTTAAATATAAATTGAACGTGCTAAAAATATTTATGTTGTTGTTGTCAACATATATAACCTATCCTTAATAATTATTATTGCGATAAATATAATATAATATAATTTACAAGTAAAGATTATAAAGTTTAAAATATTTTGATGATAATAATTAAAATATAGATTACTTGGTATATGTTATAAAATAAGTGATCTTAACACGTTTTGTTATCTAGATATACAGAAATATTGTATTAAAAGATAGAAAATAATTTAAAAATAATACATTTTACAATACTTTTCATAAATTTAATTTATTTATAAAAAAAATTATCATAGAAAATCTCATTGGTAATAAGATAGTTTTAATCTTTTAAGCATGATTTAGTCTGTCTATAATTGCAAATTTATCATGTTCTTACATGATTATAAACTAAATAAATATGCTTATTTATTTAATTATTTTGTGAATTTTGGACAACAAAGAAGACAAATCTATGCTAGGATGGTGGTGATTTTTTTTTTAATTCAACTCCAATTTTTTTTAGATAATTAATAAAATCCTCTTATAAAAAATTAATAATTTTTTTTTTATCCATCTAACTCCAAAACAACTTCTCCATACTAAAAAAATATCTTATAAGGGGATTTTCAGTAATTATTATTATTATTATTTGTTCTTTCATTCACAAATAAGAGCATCTTATTTGTGAAATGTTAACCCGGTTCAATGTCTGAACCGGGTCTGAGAAGCCTGGGAGAGAGCCACTAATGAAAAACCTCTTAAGCCTAAAACCCTAGCATCCAAACTTATACTCACTTCACTGAATTCCCCGCAATAGCCGCTCCAGCACTGCTGCTCTCTTCAGGTTTGCCTTCCCGTCTCTTTTCTATTCACTAACGTTTTGCCTTCTAATGATGATATGATATACAGATTGTTTGTTTAATCAATCTGAATCAAACATGGGTCTCTTTTCTTCTTATAACGTTGTTTTGTTTCATATCGCCTTAAGCTACCATAACGATTCATGGGTCTCTTTTTTGTTCCCATCGGGATTTATTCTTTGGTTGTCAGATTTTCGTAAAAATTAATGTTGGCATATAAGTTCTAGTGAATTTTTTATACTTTCGGATTAGTGTCTAAGATTATATACTGCTTCTTTCACAGGTTTTGTGAATTTCTTGTCATCATGTCTTTGCTTCAAGTGATCACAAAGGCCTCGGATGATTCTGACCATGTTGTCTCCCAATCTGAATACCCAATAATTTTAAACACAGATGATATTTTCCTCAATCTGAAGCCAGCACTTGAGAACCTGGATGCCACATCACTTGCCAATCCTGTTACTGGATGGCAACTCTCACAATCTGATTCCCAACTCATTGATTCTGGAAAGAAATTCTACACTAAGTTAAAGCGGAAGCTCAAGGATCACAGTAATTTTAACAAGGATGGCTTCTTTGAAATTCTTATTCCATTTCTTGAGAAAATTGGGCACAAGGCTGGTATTGCAGTGGGGATTGATTCCTCTGATGCTGCTTATACTCGTGTGTTGATTGAGAAGGTTGGTTTTTCGATGGGTAGAGATGTGGCTGGTTTGGTTATGAAGGCGTGTATTAGTTTGGAGATCTGGGATTTGGTGGAGACTTTGATTGTTAATCGGATTGTGGATCACTCTTCATATTCGGATTTGGTCATGAGTCTTGTGATGAAAAAAAGGTCTGACTTGCTCTCCCTGACCATTCAATATGCTTCGGATTTCGGATTGTCTGAGTTGCTTTCCATTTTGAAATATTTTCTTTGTCCATCAAAGGATGCTTACAGTTGCATGGTGAATGTGAGGAAGGAATGGGAGAGCCAGGCACTGTTAGCTATTGAGATGGCAAGCGATAAGAATCTATCGGAAAAGAAATCACAAATAGCCAAAGATGCTTCAATATTGCTTATGCTTGCACATGATGGGTTCTTAACATCTGAGCTTTGTTTGCATTATTTACTGGCATCGCCAATTGTTGATGAAGCGATATTGACATCTGCAATTAGTAAACTGAATGGTAAAGAGATGATGAGTTTGATTAGGTATTTGGGGAAATGGCTCAGGAAGTATGAGATGTTTCCTCAGGCAGGTCCCTGTCCAAAGGCTTCATCTGCATTGGGTCTAAAGGCCTGTGATTGGGTTCCTAAACTTGAAGATATTGTCAGATGTCTTGGTTTAGTGCTGGATGAAAACTTCTCCTCACTGGTGTTGCATCCTGGCTTCCATGAAGAACTGAATTCTATTGGGGGATTTGCTGCTTCTCTAGCCTCAGAAGCTAAACTCAGTTGCACTGTAGCAAATGTCATTGAGAATTTGAGAACCCAAAGTAAAGGTGAGCAGATTTAGGAACTTGGTAAAGCGATTACCGTTCTACAATCGATGTAATTTCGCCTTCATTTTGGATTTAAGCGGGGTTAATACTAACGTCTCTTGTATTTTTATGATTTTGGGACCAAAATTTTGTCTTCGGTGTTTATCATCTTCTGGTAGACAGAGCAGCTAGTGATTGCCTTGAACAGCTTAAATCAAATTTTTTGTGTTAACCTGTTTGCGAGTTTCTGTGTGGTCAATTCGTGGCTCACCCATTTCAGATGGGTGACAAAATGTGGGCATGTATTAGCTCATAAGATGAATGTAAAATTTTAGTTTGCCCACGTTTCATTGGTTTCCCGAGGCTTTTAAGTATCAGCTTTCGTTGAAAAGTTTTGAGTGCCAGTTCCCAGGCTTGGATCTAATCTTCCGCTTGTTAAACCCCTTGTCTCAGGACCTGTATTATAGGTATATTACTATGCATATTCATGAATCAGTTTATTTTATATCTATGCTTCTACTCTACTCATTATTCATCGAAAAATAGATTTAGATTTCTATATGAATTTCAGATATCCACTAATGTTCCTTGGTCAGATGGGGCTCTACCATTGGAAACCAAGCAGCATCTCTATGGCAAATCCATTGGCTATCAGCCTCGTATTCATTTTTCTTGGTGAAAATAGGTGTCCCATCGGAAGAAAAGTTCAGGTGTAAATTAGTACTTGTTGATATTTGAGATTTTGAGGACTGCAGCGCATACCCCATGCGTTTGTTTGAGACGCAAGTTGACAATAGCATCAAGTCAGTCAAAGTACCGGACAAAAATTACAATTGATGCGAACAAAGTAAAAGACATTAGTGCTGGAAACACATCACTGAAATTGTTGAGAAAACCACCATTGAAAAATGGGATGCAATGCGCTTTTTTTTCAAATTTGACATAATTCGCGAAAGTGAAAATAAGACTTGTGCGAGACTGTTTCACTAAGCTGCAATTTCATCAATCTAATAGGCATTCAATTGTAACAAAACCCAATAGAGAAATGGGTACGAGAGAGGGCACCATGAATCTCAGTCAGAGGGGCGCATGAGATGATTTTAAAAAAAAATCGAAGGCCAGCTTTCAGTGAGCTAACAACATGAGACAGCTATTCTTGCGTTTAGAGGGATACAAAAATTCTACGAGACAACATCCCTCATTAAATGAAAGCTTTGGGTAAGAAAATAATAGAAGCCCTGCCTATCACCTAAATAGATTCTTTTGAAGAGTGTGAATGAAAGCCAGGAATCCTGGCATGAGTTTGCGGTGTGACAAAATACACCAAGAAATATGCTTTCTCAACTTCTTTTCTCATCCCTCTCATCAAAAACCTTCTGTAAGTGCAAAAACACGGCCAGCTAAAGGCTGTGGTAGTCTTTGTACAGCTTCTTGGATTTCCTAGTAACCACAAGTGAAAATCAGCAATTTACTTGGGAAGATTGAAAACACTCGACAACATCGCATGTAAAACAACAAATGAGAAACGAATAATGTCAGATTCACAATCTAATCCATTGGTCCGTTCCAAAGAAATCATCATTAGAATATAGATAGCAGAACTAGAAGAAAGAAAAAGTGAACGATTCCTACAAGTCAAAAGGTGCTATCTAACTATAGGTCAATATCCAAGCACAAAGCTGATAATTTCATCAGCTTGAGATTGAAATTCTAACATTTAATCAACTTCACAAAGCAATACAAGAAGTTGTTTAAGGGTGAAAGTTCCTCATTTCTTGGAGCCCCTTTTCTTTACTTTAATGGTTATTCCTAGAGTTTGGATAAAGGCATCAAGCTATATCCCATAATAAGCACAAGGAACCATCAGAAATATACCTTCACTGTGTAACGAGCTGAAAAATGAATTAGAAGGATTGCTTTGTTCTGAAATTTGTCTGCATAGTTAACTATCTGAAAGATGTATATCAGAAACATAATGTTACTAGCTTAAAAAGATATGCATTGCAGGCAATAAAGAAGAGAGATAACTTTACCTCAAATAGATGAGTGTGCCCATAATCTCTTGCATGCTCAACTGTTACTGTGCCATCAACAAAGGTGCTCTGCACGAGACAGGGGACAATGAGATGATAAACATCCATATGGTCTTATGTAAATGCAAACTAAAACAAGAAAAATTTCATCAAAATTATTCCCAATCACCATGATGTTAGCCAAGTTAGAGTTGACAGTTTCATAAACAAAAGGTTAGACTATTTCAGTAATAATCAACAAAACTATGGCTTAACAAGCACCGTGTGGAGTAAACATGCGAGTTTAATAAAATTAACTTTGATGCGTCTTTTGTTCCTTAATTGTTTTCATTTACTTATTTCAAACAAAATATGTTATGGCCACTTTATGCATAAAAGTTTCTCTGAAATTCTTTGCAAATAAACATGAAGTTTGCCATTAAGAGTTGGCAGTTAGAAAACAAAACACAATTCTTTAAAATATCTCATTAATAATCAACCAAGCCTTAACAAGTACTATGCAGATATGAATTTTAAAAAATTATATTTGATGAGTCTTTTGATCCTTAATTGTTTTCATTTACTTATCTCAAACAATATGATATGGCTGCTTTGAGCATAACATAAGTAATAGAGCTACAAGTTCCCCAGTTATAGGCATTTAAATCACCTAATTTATGTGTACGTATCTCATCCCATTCATAAATTTGACAACATCCCATTGTTTTGTGGTATTTATAGAGCTATAGAGTTGATAGGCAATACACACCTCAATAAACAAAGACATATATACCCCAAGGATAAATACTAATCCAACTATCATGGCCCATATGGAAGCTTAAGCCAACAAAACATCCCACAGAGGCATTTCAATAATTACTAGCCTTATTGAAGTTCATGCAAATGAGAAAAGAAAATGATCAAGTCTCCCAACATTTAAGCCATTCATTCTTGTTTGGTCTAATGATTCGGAGATGCACAAACCAAACACACATGGTTGAGAAAACTAGCAGCTTATAATCACCAACTACAATCTTAAAGGCACAGCATGAACTCCACACATACAATAGATAGCAGAAAAGTCCAACTCGAAAAGAAAGTGATCAAGGTAATAATATTCAGCTACCAGCTGTAAGCTAAGCAGACTTTTACAATGCATGTGATTTTACTCGTTTATGATTACTATACTTAAAAGCATAAGTTCACTTCATAAACATAGGAATTGAAGATGAGAAAGATATCAAGTAACAAAATCAAGAAACAATAAAAGGGATGTACCTCCATAACAAGAACCTTGGCCCTCAAAACATCAATATTGGTTTCATCGATAATGAAGTCTGACATGGTGTCACCAGTAAAAGCGATCTCAGGAGAAGTTACAGTGTTTGTAATCTGCCCATGAGCAAATTTTTCAGGTGATGAATAACATATAGAAGAGCAACTAATCTATAATAGCAGTAAATGCAAAAATCACAATCATGAAAACCTAAATCTCAGTGATTTACTTTCTATCCTCCCCTCTTAACATGAAGAGAAAAGGGGTTGTTATAATAAAAAAAACATGCATCATGACTTGGATTAAAAATTTGCGAGAGAAATGCCTTAAAGTTAAACTTAAAACATCTGTTGGGGAGTTTGGAGGGGGGAAATCAACTAAGGCTTTATGAATTTGGTTGAAAAGAAAAATGTTTCTTCCCGTCCAGTAACTGTAAATACGAACCTCAACACCTGATGACTTCAAGCTTTTAATCTCATTCCCAGAAAGGCCAAGGTACTCCTGCTTAAGTTTCTGTTTCACAGAGTAAACCACATAACCCTGCAATACCTCAAGTAGAGTACCAATCAAATAACTCAGCATGGCTAAAATTAGATGCTCAACCAAAAGAATATTTCTTAAAAATTAAGAGAAATATAAGAGCAACCTGACTTTGAATTGCGTGGTACGTCTTGAATGCTCTTACTTTAAGGTCCTTTCTCACATAATACTCTTGTCCTAGAATTACAAGCTATGTTATCAACACGAGTCAAAATTACTAACAAATGTATGTAACCAGGGGAAACTAAAACATACAGCTAAGGACACAAGACATTACCGACATCGAGAGCGATAAGGTGATGTTTGAGCTCTGATCCATCAAGTCTCCTATGCACCTCAAAGAGTTGTTCGACAGTTTCTTTGATGCAAGTGGGCACAACAACTGTTGGAGGCTTCATTCGGTATAAGCCACGGGTGGCAACATACATAGGCAGTCCTCCCTAACAAAAAAGCTTGGATTCAATTCCCTTGCAAAGACATTACATATAACAAAACAATTGAAATCAGAACCAAGAACATTTCAGAAGGATAAAAAAAGGAGCTATATTGAGAGAACCTTTCTTGAAAAAGAAAAATTGAAGGAAAAGAAAGAACTGACAATATGATCCATGTGAGCATGAGAGATGAAAAGGAAGTCCTGTGAGATAGCGCGTTGTGGGCATCGACCAATATCGAAAGCCATATTGAGAGAAGAGAAAATAATGCAAGTTTCATGCCCTCCTATTGACAATCCCTCCACTGGGTACCCTTCAATTATTCTTTTCGTCTCTACTTCCTTTCTCTTTTCCCGAACTGAATCATCACTCTCGTTCTCTTCTCTTTCTTTTCTTCTTTCCATCTCTTCTCTTGTGGACAAATCCCCCACGGAGCACGAGCTAGAAGGGGAGAACAAGGGGTTTAAATTATTGGGCAAATCTTAGATTAGTACCCCAAGTACATGTAAATTCTTAATTAGGTCCCTTAACTACTGAATTTTCAATTACAGATATGTAAAATAACACTAAAATACAAGGACGGTTGTGAAGAGAGATGAACTTTAGGTGCCATTTGATAGTGTTGTTGCGTGTGAGGTTAAAGTGAGCCACATGAATATGTATTTGGTTATGTTAAAACTGGGTTTTATTTTGATGGGACTCATCAAGAATTGAGATTGTACTCGTGGTTGAAAAAAATAAGAAAATTGAGCTTTGCAACAACAACTCACCTCATTTTTCAAGATCCATCGACAAAACACATATCCCTTGAAGAGAGAAAAAAAGTTGTTGGAATATCAAACTTCTTAAAACCTCAACGCTTCATCTAAAAAATTAGAGCAAAAATACCTTGCAATTGTTTCTTGACCGATTATATCGTCGTCTCTCTCACAAACAATTCGAGATCTTTGTCTCCTTCGACTATCTTCTCTCCTCTACTGTCAAAAATAATTTCCCTTTCTTTTTTCTACCCGATACGCCTTTTCATTTTTTTGGTCTTGTTGATCTGTTTAAAAAGGTTTTTTTTTATTTTTTTTGTTGCTTTCACCGTGAACAGTTTTGTATGTCTTCTGTGCTTGTCTTCTTCACAAACGACACCAAAATTAATACATGATATGGAATCTCCTTGTTTTGTAGTTGCGGGAAAAAAAAGAAATAAAGTCCATTTTTTTTTACTGTTTCTCACAATTTTGTATTTATTGTTGATGAATCTATTTGTAGATCTGAGTTGGTTTTGGAGGCATAAAAACAAGTTGATCCTGAAAAATTGTTTGGGAACAAAAAGAGAAGGTGTTGTAAAATTGAGTATGTGTTTCTTTTTCTACAAATATTTAACTAATTACTTGTTTTTAATAATACATGAATTAAAGTTTGGGTGTTGTGTATTGTTGTTGTTTACAATATTGTGAATATATGGTATTGTGATGTAGGTTAATTAACTACAACCATTTCTTGCTTACATGCCGATATGAAAAAAAAAATTAGATGTTGTTAATTAGGTTAATTAACCATCTGTATTTTTGGGTCATCTGCATTTCTGGGTCATTTGCATTTCTGTCTCGACAATATTGTAAACTTTATTGATTGTTCTTATTTACAATCTATTAATTCTGATTTTGTTGTTGTCATTTTAAGCCAAAACTATGCTGCTTCATTTTAATTCTTTTAGAACTTGATGCTACAAAATGTTATGATTAGCGGTTTCTTTCGAGATTTAAGAATTGGGCTACGAGGGTTTATAAGAAAGAATTAACAATTTCTTGGTCTAACATAAAGAGTAATTGTAGTCAAGCTATTCGATGTATGGTCTGTAAAGGGTTTTGGTTGAAGAAATTGTGATGTTTGTTTATTTTTTTTCATTACCTTGGTGAAGGACCACTACAATTATCTCATGTTATATTAGATCAAAAGGGCACTAGTCTTGTCAATCAACGCATAACTAATATCAAATACAAATACACAATATGTCCTATCTCTTATTTTTGTACCAATTTTTCATGAAGATTTGCAGAAGTGATGTGTAATGTTTTTGCTAAAGTAGCTTGTTTTATGGAAGGGCTAGAATTTTGATAGAATGGTAATTAATTTTAGCTAATGTCATTATATATTGCATTACATGTTTGATCTAACTACCATATATATATTTGATGGTCTCAGTTCATTTTTGAAACTGGAAGTCTTTTTCTTCTCATTTCAATGTTGTTTACTCCGTTGATTGTTTGAATACTTGTATGTTAAGTATATTTTCATCCAAGATTAGTCAAATTTTAAGCATGTTATAATTCATTATATTTGCTTTCAAATATGTTATCCAACTAGGAATGAAAGGTCCTGAAACTATGGATAAAACTGCTTGGACTAAAGAAATGTTGCATGCTTTTTGTGACCTTTGCATCAAGGCTATTGATATGGGAATGCGACCAAATACTCATTTCGACAAAGCTGGTTGAAAATATTTGTTGACAGTTTTCAAAGAACAAATTGGTCATGCATTCACCAAGGCACAACTGAAAAACAAATGGGATAGTTGCAAAAAGGATTAGAGGATATGGACAAAGCTCATTTCTAAAACTGGTGTAGGCTGGAGTAATGAATTAGGAACAATTTCTGCTAATGATGAGTGGTGCAAAGCAAAACTTTAGGTTATTTGTCATGATCCTTAATCTTTAATTTGTTTAAATCTCAGTTTAGTAATTACTAAATTATTTGAAGTTGTATGAAATAATTTCATTTGTTTTGTGTAGGAAATAAAAGGAGTAAAAAAGTGTAGGCAAGCTGGTATCGAACCGTCTTTACGTATGAAGTTTGACATAATGTTTTCAAACATTGTTGCTACTGGAGAGTATGTATGGACACCATCGTCTAGAGTCTTGTGTGATGATAATGTTGGTGTTGATGGCAATCAAAATGCCAATGTGAAACATCTTGATTTGAAATAAGAAAGCGGTGGTTCAAAAGAGGATGGGATTCCAAATTTCACTGATGATGTTTGTAACATGGTTAGAGGGGTTAATATGTCCAGCAATAGCAATAAACGCAGCGGTGGCTAGAGAAAAGAAAGAGAAGGCTCTAAGGTTCAAGCTGAGAAAAAAAAAAGGAATTATGGAATTGGGTTACAAGTATTGTCACGTTGGGATCAATTGGTTGACAACATGTTAAACAATAATGATTCAACATCTATTTGCAAAGATAGGAAAGGGTATAATATTCTTGAGGTTATGAGCGAGCTTCAATCAATTGAAGGAGTTAATATCAGAGATGATTTTCATGGGTTTGCTACTGAGTTTCTAGGTTTGAGAAGGAATAGAGAATGCATACACGACGTAAAACACCTTAGACGGAGAGGTATATATTGATCCCAAATGCATGATTTCATTTATTCTTTGGTAATATTATTTAGAATGTTATTTAACATGTTTTGAAATTTCGTGTCATTTATATAAATTTGCATGTTAATATTGTGGCAGTTTTCTCAAAATGATATGGAATAATGATTCCTTTATGTTGGTTCAAGAGTGTAAATAAATTTAACAATTGAATCTATCAATTATTGGCAGCTATAATCAATTAGGTTATAGAACATTAATATTTATTATGTTCAAGTTATGAAAGGTAGATTCATTTATTTAAAAACTTTGGTGTTATTTAATCATTGTTGAGTATGATGAATTACGATCTTGTTAAGTAATTCTAGGAAAATACTATTCACTTTTCCGTGAGATTGGTTGATGATGTGGACAATGCTTTTAGTTTTATTTGACATAACAAACTTGGCTTATGAATTCCACTTGTTGATGATATGGACAAAGAGTGTAGTTTTATATGACGAAACAAATTTGGCTTATGAATTATTCTACGCAGGAAATCCAATTATAAGAAAGTTGGATATGTGCACAATGTTATATAAATATTATATCCTTCTAATAACAAAATTGATTTAAAGCAAAATGTAAACTATATATGAATGTAATTAATTGTAAGGAAAAGGAAAAAACATACAAAAAGTTAAACATGTTAAAAAAAAAATCAATCATATATCATAGGATGCACAAATCAAAAGCTAGGATATGAAATCTAACAAGTAATCAATTGTGGCAAATTGAAAGGATATGAAAACTTTTCATATGCTGATAAAATACATTGCATTACATGTTGTACGCAACTTGTACAAGAAACAAATAGAAATGACATGACATGATAAATGAATTAAAATGTTTACAAATGGTATAGACAAATAAAGTTCTGAATGAATGAATTATTGAAGAACAAAATATGTGCAAAAGATAACAACAAATGCAAAGAATTATTGTTGTATTGAAATTTTCCATACAATAGCAATAATATCAAAGTCATGCTAGGCATAATGTCGATATACACTTGCAATTTCATCAATTACATATGTCTTTATATTCTATATAAGGCAATGCTTCTTTTCTCCAAGTTAATAAATTATTGTTGTCAAAGAACATTTTTTCTACAAGAATTATTTACACCTCATAGCATAATAAAAACATAGAGGTAAATAATCAATTTTTTTGTATGTTATTATTCATTTATTTTTTCCATGTACGTTTAGTTTTTGTTATTATGTTTGATTTGAAAAACTAGTGTTTAACATTATTTATTTATTTAGCATTATAAATATGGAAGATTTATGTTTCAATGCAGTATTCAATGAAGATCTTGATGATGATTATGAAAACATAATGGATCGTGTTGTTGATCACATTAATTATCATGGTGGTGATGACAACAATGGCTTAGGAGGGGATGGTTATGATGGGGAATATAATGACGACAACGACGATAGTGATGAGGATGATGAATCATTTTGGAGGAGAGAATTTGATAGGAAAAAGTTAGTTGTGTGTATAGCTAGGGTAATAAACATGTATTATATTAATTATATCCATAAAGAATCGTGTATGGTTTCATACCACACATGCATGTGTTGGTTGACCGAAGTTTTAAGAGGATATTGGAAACGATGCGTCAACATGTTTAGAATGGACACATCAACTTTGTTAAGCTTATGCAGTGATTTAGAAACAAAGTATGAGTTAAAAACCTTAGAGAAGAATGAGTGTTATTGAAAAAGTGGCTATATTTCTATATACAATAGCACTAGAAGAAATAGGAAGATTTAAGAGCAATTTCAACATTAAGGTGAAACCATTAATAGATGCTTTAAAGAAGTCCTAACAACAATATGTTTGTTTGTGGTGGATGTCATAAGACCAGAGGACCTCAATTTTACAAACACTCAACGAGAAATTGCAATGAATCTAAGATATATGCCTCATTTCAAGGTAAGACAAATGTTTGTTAAATGTGAAACTAAATTGTTTTCTGCATATTAGTCAGTAATGACGTTATAATTGTTATTGGTTTTCATGTAGAATTATATTGGTGCAATTAATGACACACATGTGCGAGTTTGCATATCAACTGAAAATCAAATTCCATTTATCGAAAGAAAGGTGTACCGACTCAAAACAGAATGATTGCTTATAGTTTTGACATGCAATTTACATTTGTGTGGGTAGGATGGAAGGCAGTACCCATGATACATGTATTTTTCTTGAGGTTATTGACAATAAAATATAAAATTTTCTAAACCACCATAAGGTAGTTATATGATAGAAATTGTTATGTAATTATAAGTATAATAATTTGCTTTTTATTTACTAATATTATGACAAATTTAAAATGTTGTTTGTAATTAAAGGTAAATACTATTTGGTTGATGCTGGATATTCCAATAAGTATGAGTATTTAGGTCCATATAAAGGTGAAAGATATCACTTACAAGATTTTAGGCATCGTGGACAACCAAGAAATCGGCAAGAAGTTTTTAATGGTGCGCACTCATCGCTACGTAATGTAATAAAACGTTCTTTTGGAGTATGGAATAGAGGTGGAGATTTTACAAAACATGCCTACCTATCCATATAAAATGCAAGTTGAAATTGTAGTGGCATTAATGACACTATATAATTACATTAGAAATAAATCGCATGATGACGTAACATTTATAGAATTTGATCGCAATCCAATTTTGTTCCTAATTATATTTTACTTGATGTTGTTGCACAATCAGGAAGCCATGAAAGTTGTAGGAATTGCAGATAGTTTAATGGAACAATAAAAAATATTTTACATAAAGCATTGTTTATTTCATGTAGTAGTAGTAGTAGTTAAATCTACAATATTTTAATTAAAAACCATAAATATTAATATACGTATTTTTTAGTCATTTTATAACCTTAATTTGAAAAATATTTTTAACCAAACACATTAAATTACTTTTTGTTTAACCTCAATTTCAACTACAGTTTTAACCAAACATATATTTTATCAACTTAACCTTAACTAAAAGTGCTTCTTATAAAACAATTTTTTTTTTCAAATTACAATCATAAAAGCTATTACAATACCAAACACACTTTTAATAGGGTCTCCAATTATCTTAGAAAGAATTTGTCGTAACTGAAAATTCAGTTATTTATTTATTTATTTATTGTATCATTTCTACTCTCATTGTATTTTTTTTTATGATCTTGGCAAATGATTCAAGTGTTATGTTTTTAGCTACCAAGCCTTAAGTTTTATGATTTGATGTACTCGCTTGGAAATTTTTTATGATAGTCAACTCGACAATTATAGATGCATTTTTCTCTTGAATATTATTATTTTAATATGAATACATAATCAAAATAATTATAATTTAGTATATATCAAGTAATATGATTCATAATGCTTTTAAAAGTACTTTTAATTGAATATTTATTAAATATTATTTTTTATTTTAACATCAACAAGTTAAAATCATAAAAAAACTTAAAAAATAAATTTAATTATTCTTTAAAAGAAAAATAATTTAAAAAATAAATTAAACCACATCAGCACACTCTTAGTTTACACACACTTATTCCTAAATAAAAGTATTTTTATACCTAACACTTGAAGAAATTGAGACTTTTAGGTAATATTTGGAAATGCGACTTAAATAGTGTTTGACAAAAATATAATTTTTTACATAAAATTAATTTTTTAAAGTTTTTGAATTATTTTAATATATTGATATTAAAAATAAATTTTTTTATATTAATATATTTTTAAATAAAAAATATTTTAAAAAATAACCCCATACCAAATAATACCTTAAATTACTTAGCTTGTGCATAGGTGCTTAAATTCGAATTATTTTACCACAATGGTATGTATAAGGAAAGATTGATAGACGTGGCACCTAATTGATGAAGCCGGTAGTTGAGGGATCTAGTCTAGCAATTATATATAATAGGGGGACTAATCGTAAGTTTGCCAAACCAATTTAAGTAGCCTCCTCTCTCTACTGAATCAAATCAGTCAATAATGGATCATCAATGGCGACCAATACCACCTCCTCACCCAACCAGTATCTGCCCTATTTGCTCCTTTTCTCACTTCCCATTCTGTCCTCCTCCCCCCCCGCCCCCTCCTCCTCCTCCTCCTCAATACAATCAAAGCCCTAGATTCCCACCTCCACCACCGCAGCCCGAACACCCGTATCATTCTGGCCCACCCAACCCATACATGGTCGTCAACCCTAACCAGGGGTGGCAGTGGCACAGAGAAGAAGGATATGGACATCCCAATCCCATGTATGATTATTATAGGAATAGCGCTGCGAGTTGTATTAATGGTGAAGCTGATCGGAGCTATAAGAGGCCAAGGGTTGATGGTAGCATTGGATCTTGTATGTTTGGATACGAGAATAATCAAAGTCCAGCTAATTTTTTTTCGGATGACGAGCGTAGATTGAAGCTGATTCGCGAGCACGGCAACACAACTAGTCTGTATAGTCCTTTTCCGCCCACACATGATGATATGAATAATAATAACTGGAAAAATCAGCCAATGCCTAATTCCGCCGAAATGAGGCGGCAGCAGCTGCCAATTGAAAGTGTTTACCATGAAAATAATAGGGTGTTTGGAGGACATCCGCCGCCGCCTCCGCCTCCGCCTCCGCCAACTTCACCGCCACCGCCTCTTCCTATGGAACCACCACTCCTCCCTTCACCCCCCAAGTCATCATCTGCTTTGTTTCCTGTTCCTATTAATTCCGCAGCTACCAATCCTTATCTGCATAACAACTCATCTGGGTTTGTTTCTGAGGTACTGTTGCTTTGTTTTGCTGTTTGTTTTCACTTCGGTCAATTAGAATCTTTTGTTATAACCTTTTTGATTGGATGTTTGAAGGAATGGAAACAATCCTCTGGAAAAACATTTTTGCATAAGAAATTGTCTCCAGAGAGGCCAATAGTAGTTGATGCTTCTCACTTGTTTAAGATGCCTCATCGTGCAACTCGCCCCAATCATATTGTGATAATTCTTAGAGGGCTTCCAGGTGAGATACTGTTTTCTTTGCTAGAGTTAAGTAAATACCAGATAGAATACACTTCAATTCCTATATTTTATATTCACCATGAATCTGTTTTGTTTCCCCCACTTCACTTGAGTTCAAGTCAATCATCATCTGCTGCTATGTTTGGAAAATTGATTTTCATACTTCTGAGTGCTAGGTTTGAAGAAGCTGGCTTGTTATCTGAACAAACTAAAGATTGCTGTTTCATTTTCTATCTTTCTTTTTCTTGTGTAGTTTAAACATATAAAAATCAATTAAATGTTGTTCGAAGGAACTTGATGCCCTGAGAGGTAGGGAAGTATTGTACTAATTTTCTTAGTTTAAAATTCACATTTGTTGGGTTAACATCTAGCAAAAATATTCTTAGATGTTAATTTTAACTAACTTTTCAGTGGACATGTGTTATGCCCTCGAAAGGCTTGGTGGGTTTTTTAAAATTTCAATTGTCTGCTAGCTGTAATTCTCTTAAGACAAAAATCTCAAACAAATAATGGCAAATCTTAGATGAGTGAGGATGACATGTATAGATGCAGTGCAATGACCTTGGGTGTCAGCTTCTCTTTTGTCATTCTAAATTTGTTTATCACTTTTTCTACGAAAACTTATTTGCAAGGTAATGGATAAGTTTATGCAAGCATCTGCATTTGCAGCTATTCAAATGATAAAGATGTTATATGCTGTGTGCATAAACTGTAATTAGAGAATTGAAGATGCCTGTTGCAGCTTCTAGTTTACATACTTACTTCACTTCATATACTTAAAGGCAGTGGTAAAAGTTACTTAGCAAAGACGATGCGTGACCTTGAGGTTGAAAATGGTGGTAATGTGCCACGAATTCATTCCATGGATGACTATTTCATGACTGAAGTTGAAAAGGTGCGTCGGTTTTGTTTGGTCTACATGAATGACTATAAAATCTCCTAATTTCATTTAAGTTTGTGTATTTTCAATATGCTGACAAGTATTATCTTCCATGCCAACAGGTTGAAGACGGTGATGCTTCAAAATCTTCAAGCTCTACAAGAGGCAAGAAACCAATTGTAAAGAAGGTGGTCATGGAGTATTGTTATGAACCTGAAATGGAAGAGGTAATGCTAAAAAATGCTTCTAGATCTAAGAAATTTGGTTTTAAAAAAACCAGAATACGCCTTTTCAGTCTCCTTGCTTTGCATTTATATATTCATGAGAACACAAATTTTATGGTAGAGGTTATGTAAAAAATAATATTTCTGTCATTGATAGCATCACAACATGCGTAGAAATGTGCTAGTTGGTTTGTCTTGTGCAAAAAATGAACTACAGAACAACTACAATTATAAGTTACTTGCTGCTCTATCTTCTAAGAATTCCAACCTGCTGAAATTATGTTCTGATAACTTTATCCAAACGCTTACTTTTTTCTGTCTGTTACTTATTTTATTGTTTTCTCAAATCTCATGTTGTCTATCCTTACAATAGGCTTATCGAGAAAGCTTGTTGAAAGCATTCAAGAAGACCCTTGAGGAGGGAACTTTCACCCTTGTCATTGGTATGTTTTTTGTTTTGGAAACCATTTAATTGATGACAAACGCCTTTTATTATCCCTGCAAAAGTTCTCCATTTTTAATCATCTTCTGAAATACCTTTTTAAAGTTATTGGAACTCTTTAAATGTTCATTTATTTCAAGATGGTAAGTTGCAATTTATATTGACAATATGTACCAATTTGGCAGCATGGTTTCATTTCGCTTGATGCTAAGAAAGTACTTTATCTGGTTTAATGTCTCATTCCATGTTTCTATGATAGTTGTTGCACAAACTCAATGTTCTTCGTGTCTAATGGGCTTGACTTATTGAGTAGATTAGGAAGTGAAGATCTCTTGTTCATTTTTTTTTAAATTTTTTTTATGTCTTCAAATAAATTTTCAAACCATAGGCTTGAAACAAAAGACAAAGTGATTCAGGGTTCTTGCAGATATCTTTGGTTTTTAAGGCACCCAACAAATTAAATCATCTAGCCTCATTATAGATTTAGTGGTGATGCAGTGCTCCATGCACTGCTTTCATTGTAACTAACTACAGATGCAGTTTTGTGCGGCAATTGACCCTTTTGTGCTGGTATGTGTGCTTCGTCTTAGTGGATGACCGCAATCTGCGGGTAGCTGATTTTGCTCAATTTTGGGCAATTGCAAAGGTATACCCTCACTTCTCTCTTGTGACAAGCTCTGCGAGTAAATATGTTCTGATTTCCCGATGTCCTTGGAATATGTTGAAGAATGAGGTCTTCTGGTCCTCATTCTTAAATGCGGATCTTTGTGTTGTTGGATAGAACTAATGTCTGTATGCTGTGCTTTCACTTTTCTTTTTAATTTTGCCTGGGCTTCCCATTGCTGGACTTTCCTCCTGTGGTCAGTGTTCACTTTTCAGTACAGTTTATTTTTCTTTCTTCATGATCCTTTGTAGTTCGATTGGATGATAGCTGAGTCTGCTGTGTTTTTCATTTTTTCTCTTGTAAATTATGATAATGAAACTATAACCAACTTGTAGCTTTTGCAAAAAAAGTTTATTTGAGCTGAAATACAAGAATGAATTTCAGTTCATTAGTAGATCAATTAATCATATTTCTGCTTATTGTTCAGAAATCCCTTTGATTAATATATTATTGATCTACTAAAATTAATATAACTGATCAGAAATCCATTCAATTGACATAATTGATAAATTGATTAGAAATCCCTTGGGGGAGAAATATGAGAATGACATTTCATTTCATTAGTCAATCAATTAATCAAACAGATTTCTGCTCGAGTTTTTGAAGTGTAGCCCTTCTGTTTATAGGTTGAGTCAATCCTTGAAAAGAGGTTGGGAATTTATTTGGTGTATTACATGCTCAAGTCTGTAGTCATCCTTTGGGGTCATATGATGATCATAATTTTAAAAGACTTCCACTTCTTATTTTTCAGAGGCAAGCCTTCTTTGTTAGCTATGTAAATGTTGGTGATTGAAGGAATGTTGGCATGCCTTGTAATATATCTATGATGTATTAGCTAATACCTTGGCAACTATGTGTAGTTTAGAGTTGTCTGGGCTGCAGTAATTGTAAATTCTTCTCTGTTGCGCTACTAACTCCATACGAAGTTTTTGTTGTTCTTCCCCCATGTAATCACCAGAATATTGGTTTTTGTGCTTCTGGATGACGTCTACTTGTTAAAAGCATCAGCGAACAGTTTTACGTAAAATGTTAGTGAAAACATGGTTTACATATCTTGTTTTGGGGCTGCTTTGTATACGTGCCTTGTTGTTATTTATGTGGATGATTTTTAGAATTTCCAGGTCCATATGATGTAGTTTTTGAAAAAGTTGCATTTTTACCTTGTTTGGTGAATTGGACTTGATTGTTGCTACCTTGCTGATGCCACTTATCAACTCATAGAAGTTTGATTCTCATTGTATAGCTAAAGTGATCGGTCTAGAGTGCCCAATTTTAATCTGATTGCTTGCATTTCCTTAATATTACATTCCTAGGAAACCTAGTGATGAGAGCATTGCTCAGTGATAGTCAATGCAAAGAATCTATTGGGAAATTCAGGATTTAGATTTTTTGGCTCGTCAATTTGTTTTATTCAAATTTGAGGTTGCTTGGAAGATCTTTTCCCTGAAGTCTAATTTATTTACAAACTTTGTGAGTTTCTAATAACTGGTCGCATCCTTTAATCATAATTTCAATTCAGTAAAATTCAACCACCTGATTCAATTCCTATTTGCCCCATGGCACCCTTAAGTTTTTTGAGATCACAGGCCTAAGGAATGGGAGATGGATCTAAAAGGTGTCATATATTATACTCTTTCATTCAATGTGTTCATCTGAAAGTGCTACCCTCTCTGAGTATTTGAAGCAACTTTTGTTTGAATGGTGGTGGTGTAGAATCAGAGAGTTGTTGATTAGTTTTATATTTTCTTATTAGTTGCATCACTTACTACATCTTTTTCTTTTTTAAATTTTTATCTCAGAGATCAGGCTACGAAGTTTACATATCAGAGACTACATATAAAGACCCTGTAGTGAGTTTCAATCCACATTCTAGTTTATTTTGGGTTGATTACGTTATATCTTCTTCCCACTGCACCACACTTGCATAATATGCAATTAGCCATTCAAATTTGTTGTTCTTACACTTTTTGCAATTAATCTGATAGTAACCGAGGCCTCAACATTTAAACATAAGTCTAGTTTCGAAGCCTAAATTGGAAAGAAAATTCATTTTGCTAGATAGTTACATCACTTTGATAATCCTGTGGAATTGCAGGGTTGTGCTGCTAGGAATGTACATGGTTTTACCATAGATGAAATACAAACAATGGCCCGGCGGTGGGAAGAAGCTCCATTGATTTACACTCAATTGGAAATCAAGGTTTGTTATGTCTAGTATCTTAGTTTTACTCTGGATTAAATGATAGGAAGTTCGAAATGGTTCAAAATTGTGGAATACAAAGCTGAATATGCTATCCAAAAGTGCATTAACTTTTCAAGCTTGACAAAATTGGGAACCCACAAGTGTATGTATCATAGACTCTTAAACTTCAGAGCCAGTCTTTTGACTTATGGTTACTTCTGTGATATTTTGCTGGCATGGCAGTCATTATTCTGTGGAGATGACCTGAAGAAAAATGGAATTCAAGAGGTAAGTGAATATCATGTTGTTGTATTGATGCCTTTTATTTTCTTCTCCCGAGTTAAGAGAGAGTTCATCTTCATGGTACATTGATGCTTTCTTTCTCTCCTGAGTAGAAAAAAAGTTCATCTTGATTTATGTGGTCTCACGTATTTAATAGCTGTTTTAGTGTACAGGTAAAAGCAAAAATAGTTAAATAAATTATTATTATTATTATTATTATTATTATTATTATTATTATTATTTTGTTGTTTCATAGTTCTTATGAATATCTTTATTGATATGGCAATAATGGACACCATAATTGACTTTTATTAGTTAGGGCAAATTATAATCGTTGTGGAAGTGTGATCCTACTCTGAGTGTGGGATGAACTGCCCTGAGTAGCTTTCCTTTGTGCACTCTATGTGCTGTTTGGTGCAAATATCTTAGCTTACATGTTGCCTAGGACACGGAATTTGTAGTCAGTGATTTGATTTTATTTCTTGTATTGAATCTGCCAGGTTGACATGGACACTGAAGATGGAGACTTTGGTAATCCATCAAACCTGCAGGAAGGAAAGCTTGAGAAGACAATAGTTCCTCCGATAGAAGATGCACTTCATGGTATATTTTAACTCTCTGCTTTCAACGCTTCCATATAATCTTGTTGATCTTTTATTGGGCTTGAGGAGTTTTTAATATCCAGCCTTCCATGGAAAAAAGGTGCCTTTTGCATAAATTCCGACTCACTGGTCAGTTCTGGGAGTTGTAAAATGTAATGAGGTTAAAAATGATTTCAATTATGCCTCAAGTGGTTGTGGATAAGTGTTGTTAGCTCTCCAGAGTTAAAACTTTCAGGTTGAGAAGTTTTCCCTAGGATTATGCTGCTATTTCCACACATTACAAATACTAAACTATAAAAAAGTGCCTCTATTTTCAACGTAATATAGTTGAGTCCCTCTTCATTGAAAACCTAATGTTTAGTACCCTGACTGGCTGATCAGAATTGACTATTTTTTCATTATCTAAATTCTTGATGCCTTAAAAGTTAACAATCAATTAACAAGACAAACTATAATGGCACTAAAAATGTCATAAGTTCTTAAAATGCCAGAACTTCAATTAATGGAATAACATCAATGCTAGTCAAGGTACCAAACAATATGTTTTAAAAAAAGAGGGACTTCTATATTATTTACTGACCTTACAGCTTTCCAATGCAAATTCTCTTCTGAATCAGTAGCTGAACCCCTCTCTGAAATTTGTGATTTGCCAAGGTTTAGTATTCCCTTATGCACCATACATTTAGCTGAAACTGTCTTATGTTGTCAATGTCCAAAATGGCCATGTGCATGAACTTCTCAACTAAGCTAAAGATCAGTAGTTCCTGACTGATGGCTCAATTTGTAAATGATTTGGCAGAATTTCTTCTTGGGGGAATGCAAATAAGTTGTTGTACTATAATTAATGAGGGAGATTGCACTTATGTTGCGTGTACTATGAATATGATCTAAATGTCCATCTGGATTGTGAGGATTTTAGTCTTGGCAGTTTGCATGTAATGAATATCATATTTGAATAACATCTCTACTATTAACATCCTATTTTCAGTTTTCTGTAAAGAGATTTATTTGTTGAATGGTTATAAATTCCTGTTATGTTTCTCCAGTTCACTGTGAGACAAACTTAACTTTGTTAGATTCTTCTATTTACTATCATTTAAACTTTAGTTCCTGCAAAAGACAGTAAGAGATGGGATGCTGAAGAGGACCATCCTTCAGGATTGAAAGAATTGGGTAAAAGTAAATGGTCAGATGATTTAGATGAAGCTGACACACAAGGATCTGAAAGCATGAGGACTAATAATGCTCTTTCTGGGTTGGTTCAAGCTTATCAAAAGCAACGAAAATCAGTGCATTGGAGTGACCAGGTAACTATAACACATGCTGCTATTATTTTGTTATATTAAGTTCTCATGTGAATCCTATTCTAAATTTCTTTTGTTATTCTTATATGTATCCTTCTAACAAATCCAACATGACAAACTTCTTATTGACGCAGTAGAACTATTGAAATCTCTCAAGTATATTGTATTACATTGTCTTGAAACAGTAGGCATCCCCATTATCATTAGGTTTGAATGATTCATTCTTTATTAAAATATAAATAAATAAATAAATAATACAAAGTTAACTATGTTGTCATATAGTAGTAGTATATAGAATTTAAATGCATGTACAAACAACAACAATATATCATTCTTAACACGAGGCAGTGATGAAATCACTTCCAGCATCAATCTTTTGAGATGTACTCTTGGAAACCATAAGCCTCACGAGATTAAGCAAATGTCTTCACTGCAATTTCCTTGCCTTTAATCTTCACATTGATGTGTTCAAGTTTTTTGGAAAAAAGACTATAGTAGACGACAGGCTTATTTCTACGCAACTGAAGTTTATCTTATTTATAATATGGAAATGTACAATGCATGTCTGTTTTCCATCATTTTTGGTCGGTTGCTTTATATACACTTAGACTATAATTATATGCGCATTTTGCATGTTATGTGCTTGCATATTTGTAGTTTCACATTTGTCTTTTATTATAGTCAGTTATGCTAATAGGTCAAGGCATTCCAAACAATTTCATAGTATAGTTTTAGTCTTCTATAACGAAGTACTATGTTTAAGCCAAAAAAAATGTTTTTTTTTTTCATGATTTTTAAAATTTTCCTAATGTATATATTTTTTGTTAGGCTTAGTCTTCTTGAAGCTTGTGGCATGCCTTGTAGGAGGATAGATGGCTTGTCTTATGCTTTCTTTACCTGGCAATAGGGAACAGTTAGTAGAAAACTTCTATGTCATTGAAGGTCTGTAAGCATTACAACCTCATTACAGTACTTGAGAGCGGCCCATCAGGAACTGGCTGGGCTTATCTGAAATTCTTGTGAGAGAACCACGATGATTTACTTTACATTGAAGAAAATATCTGAGAGGAGTCTACATAACATGGCTCTATGTCAGGGACACTATCAATATTTTAACATTTGTCAATGACTTTGTTTCGTTTTATAAGCGAGTGCTGCACTGAATGAATGGAAACCCACCACCACATGAATAATTAATGCTCTACTTAAAAGTTATTGTCACTGTACAGGTTGGGCATACTGGGTTTTCTATAGTTGCAGCAAAGAAAGCAAATATGTTGTCTCTAGTTATTGGACCGGGTGCTGGATACAACTTGGTAAGTGTTATGTCTGTTATGGTTGTCTCGGCTTCTTGTTCATTATTAGATGTTCCGTTCTTGAAGAAGACTACTTTTGATCAATTATCAATCTTTTGAACCACAATAAAATGATATGCTAAACATACACTCCCTTGTGGTGCCTGTGCAAAGCGCACCATAGTAATGCTGTGCAAGGCTATTATTGCTGTACCTAACATGGAGCCAAGCTGGCTAAATGATCTTCTTATTTATGTTCTTGTTTTTTCAACGCCTGCAGAAGTCCAACCCATTATCTGAAGAGGAGCGACCAACTTCAACCGCAGGCGTTGGCAAGTCAAAGCAGAGCATATTCCAAGAGCGACTTCGCGTGGAGCACGAGTCCTTTAAAGCTGTTTTTGATCGGAGGAAACAGCGCATTGGTGGATTGGATTCCGAGGAATAATATTAGATGTGGGAAACTTCAATTGCAAGCGGTTCTTGATATTCTTTTTTAGCATTCTCGTCCGTAATTGTTAATTTCACGAGAAAGTGGGGTGGGGGTTTATGCTGTAATTGCCCAATCATGGCAAAACCAAAATTACTGTACATGCATGTCCAAATTACCATCCACCCCCTAGGTATCTGGCAATTTTGATTTTCCATGCAATAACAAACACAATCTTTTATGAAATGGTTATGAGATGAAAATCGACTTGAACCTTCTGTTTTCTTACAGACGACGGCGAATCCATTTTCACCTCGAACAATTTCTGCACGTCATTTGTTTGGCCCGCATCAATAAATCAACTGCACTAAATATATAAATAAAAGTTGAGTCTGATGAGCTCGAAGAACGTTCAATGCTGCGACAACTTTTGCAAGGGATAATGCGCTTTCATGGACATGGGAACAGGCTGTTGATGCAGTTCTTCTACCATGACTCAGGTCTGTAGTGTCTACCATCACCATACATTTGCATGCATGCTTAATTTTCGAACTATACAGACCATTGTGTCGTAAACAATGCAGATTTCGTCGGTTGTGGTCAAGTATAGAAGTTACTAGATTATTCATTCTGAGCAACGATCACATTATTCCCAACAAGATGTATTGGGAGAGCTTCGCAAATCATCAACCGAAGCAGCTCACCACTTTGTTAAGGCATCTGAATGAACCTGCTCCATTTATATCTCCAACCTTTTATCAGGCATCAACTGGCCTATAATATTGATTGGATCTCTTGAAATTTCAGTTATAATTTTTCTCAAGTATACTTGTTCCTTTAACCATTTATAATACTTGTTCTTTGAATAGAACTCGTGTGCAGTTAAAATTCCAAAGAAATCGTGTGAGTCGTGCGTGCAGTGTGTGCACCACGTTTGAAAAAAGGAACCTGCATGTTCTTTGAATGGAACTGGTGTGCAGGTAAAATTCTAAAGAGCTCGTGTGCACGGGTGTGCACCATGTTTAAAAAAAAAACCTCTAAGTATGTTGAGGTAAATTATGAAAAAACCCATACTTAATTTTTTTTTCTTCTAATAGGTGAAGAAACATATGAAGAAGGAGCTTGTACTTAGATAATTTCTAAGTACATATATGAGCTATTGAGATAGGTCTAGATCTTATAAGGAGTCTGACTATGTTAGACTAGAAAAACAATTTAAAAGAGTCATAACTTTTGATTCGACCGTTAGATCACGTTTAAATTTTTATAGAATATTCGACCATTTCTCTTATAATAACTGTCGTGTCGTTACGCGTCTTGTCAAATCTTTAGATATAAAAAATATCGTAACGGAACCTCGATTTTGATAGTTTTTGTGATTTTTCTTATTATTTTTGGATTTCATGCTATTTTTATAAACTTGCGAACTTAGAGTTCACATCTGCATCCCTTTTCGCCTATCAAATAATATTGTGTTCTTTGTTGAACTACCATCTCTAACTTTTCCACATATTAAGAACCTAATGAAGGTGATTCCGTTGAACGAATCACCTTAAAGTGAATCTCGATTCATTCATGAATGATCATCCATAACTTCTATGAACCTCTATAAAATAATGATGATAACATGTATTAATTAACTATGTTAAGTAAATAAATTTACAAAAATATTGGTTTAACTCGAGATTATATCCAACAAACTAATTAAAACTTCTCTTAAATATTCATTATCAATTATCAACGTCCATATAAATTTATACACAAATTTACAGAAATTACAACCCGCAATAGCATTAATAAAAATTAAAACGAACCCGTTTAACAAACTATTATTTATTTCATCACAACACATCTAATTTGATAATTTGACATAAGTTTCAACAATTTACAAACAAATACAATTTTACAAAATCTAAAACAAACCATAACAAGTACAAAATTATATATTTATACTACAAGTTTGTTTGAGAAAAAACAATAAAACATGTACATACACTAAAAAAATACATATACTTAAAAAACATTAAATAATAATAAAATTGACATTTTAATGTTAAAATTAAAAAAAAGGTAGATTTACTTACAAAAAATAACAAAATCTACAATAAATCAGAACACAGATGTTGTGACTACAAAAAATAAAAAAGGGTTATTTGTGTTGAGAAGTGAGGGATGTTTTGGGGGGTGGTTACTTGCAATTTGGGAGGGGAGAGTTTGTTTAGATGCAGGGATGGGGAAGAAGAAGGAGAAATAGGGGAGGAGAGGGTCAATAGTGTGGTGATATATTAACTTTTACTGATGGAATCACCGACGGAAATATTCCATTGGTGATTCCATCAGCGATTCTGACAGTGAAAGGGTCACTTCACTATATGAAGATCCCGGTTTGAATCTCTCTGTAATTCTGTCAGTAAAATTGCCCGCAAAAACTTCCACGTCATATACTGACAGAATTACCGATTGATTTACATCTGTCGATAAATATCACCGCAAATTACTGATAGAAAAATTTCCATTGCTTTCAGTCGAATTTCTGGTAGTGAATCTAGGCATAGCCATCGGCTTAGTCATTGAAGTAGCCATAGATGTAGCTGCTGATATTTTCTACTGCGTTGGGGTTTCATTAGTCATGGAAAAAGCTTTTGAGAAACAAGAATGAACTAGATTTTTGTTCAGTTCCCACAAACGACGTGAATTGATGATGTTCCAAAAAACCCAAGTAGCTTGGGGGTTATGTCTTGAATAATTGGTTAATCTTTTGATTTTAGAAATATATTCCTTTCTCCTTAGCCAATGTGGCCGGTGCTTGATATCTGCAAAAGTATCTCATTTGGTGAATCTAGAGACTCTTTGATGATTAAGTCAGAAATGTTTTGAGAGAAAACACAATAATATTATAGAGAGATACTCTGAAAATAAATATATAGTAAAATATAACGATTCTAAACTTTTTACTTAAAGAATTCATAATCTATTTATAGCTTATAAGTCTTTTTATTAAGAGGAAGAGCTAAAGTATAATATTGCTCTTATAGTATTAAAAAAAAAATTTCCTGACAATTAAGTATTTTGAAAGTATTTTCATGTCTATATTGTTATTGGCCTTTAAAGTTATAGATTTAAAACAAATCTTTTATTTTTTGCTATCGTATGCATTACATTTCAGGGCCAATTTGAATGGTCATATGGCGATTATCGATGGCCCTCCCGTACCATTGAGCAAGATTCTCAGAACTAGCTTGACTCTGGCTCATGGTGCAGCTTCTCACAACTAGATTGACTTTGATAATCTAATAGATAAAAACGAAAGCCTAACTGGCTTTAGAACCAAGCTAATTAAATGTTAAATTCACGTTTGATGATAACTTGGATCCTCAGTGCCTGCTGGTAGTTGCCGAAGAAACTGTCCCGCACTAATCAATGTCGTAGAAAATACAGAAGATATTCCTAAACAGAGAAATTGTTGCAATAATTTTCTAAATTAATCTTCGCCAATAGAGTTACAAAGATATTCGAGTTACTTAACAACAGAAAGCGTTGAAATTGCCCTTCTAAATTAAATCTCTATTTTCGGAAAACAGCTAGGGTTCGGTTGTGAACTCGTTCACCTAGCTAGCTAGCTGTATACACAGATACCAGGTAGTGAGGTACACAGATTAACAAGGTCTACCTCTAACGCAATTGAGAGCACCGGAGAAGCGTGTGAGCCTGCTCACATATCTACCAGGCTTTGCACTGATCACGGCCTGTTTGTTCATTGTCTTGATTGCATTACCAGATTGAACAAAGAAGGCTCCGTTGAGCATCAAATCCCCCTCTGATCTCCAATTCCAGGACTTCCACACACTTTCAACTGCATAGTCCCTCTTGGTCACCTGCATGAACGTGTATAAAGAATGTTCAACTTGTGTAGTGGACCTAATTTAATCTTAATATAGAAATGCTATGATCTCTTTTGTTCCATCCTTGACATAATTAATTCTCACTTTTAAGCAAGAATTTCGAAGATTTTAACTAAATTCATCCCAAAACTGTATTTTGGTACAGTTATGGCCCTTCATTAATTAGAAGGAAGTGTACCTCTTTGCATGCTGGATCAGGAGGAGCAACAAACCGGTTACCCTGGCTAATGATAGTAGGATGTTGGCTACCACCAATAGCATACATTTCCCAGTGAGTATAGTCATTGTTTACAACATGCACAAACCCCCATCGGACCCTCGGCATTCTTTGCACTAATCCACGACCAAAGTGGTTGAAAGCAACAGTTATTTGCATCACTGAATCTCCAGAATAACTATCGCTTGCACCAAACAACATTACCTGCAACGAATTTGTATATTTGCAAATTACACCTTCTCCATGCTAAAATGTAATAATATACAGCACATTAATAGTCAATATCTCTTTTAATTATTGTTATTTTTGTGCCAAAAATAGGATCCTCCAATCCATAATAAATGGTTAGACAGTAAGAGGATTATATAGCATTGGCACTTGGTAGTGAGCAAGGTATGAAAGCTGTATTATAGGGCTACCATCACAAAGATAATGGGCTACTCTCACCTCAACTTTTAATTAATTTGATTGAGTTAATTTCATAAAAAGAAAATGGGTACGCACATCATTATGTTTGGTGAAGTGGCAATTAGATATGGTGATGGCATTGGATCCCATGATGGCATCGATGAGGCCATCTTCGCAATTAGACAAGGAAATATGATCAATCCAAATATCAGTTGACCCAAATATTGAAATCCCATCTCCATCGCTCCGAGAACGAAAGCCATAATGATCCACCGAGTCTCTAATCATCCCACCATTTCCAGCTTTAGCATCATGAATGTGGATCCCATGGATGATCACATTTTTCACAAACTGTAGAGTAATTTGAGCACCATTGTAAATGTGCACATTAACACCGCGCCCATCAATAGTCTTATTTGATGCCACCATTAGCTCTTCACTTAGCCTAATAACCATATCATGAGCAAATATAATCCAAAGCGGTTTGTCCTGAATCACTCCATAGCGCAATGTTCCTGCCTTAGGATTCACCATGTCATTGTCTGACGGGTCTGTTACCCGGTAGTATTTTCCATGCTTGCCTCCTATGGTTTTGCGTCCAAACCCTAGAGCACAACCTCCTAGCTTCTTGCGGTTTTTGGCCCAGTTTATATCACATCTCCAGCATCGGTCGATAGGATTTGTTGCTAGGCATGGCCCTTTGTTTTTTCCTAGATTCCTTCTTGTGCTATTGCCACCTTCCAATGACCTAAATAAAGAACATGTACAATATTTACACTTACAATACAATCAACATTTTCACAAAGAGAGGTTGTTTTCAGAATTATTAATGTTTGACATAAACTTACTTGTGCACTTCATCGTTGAAATGTTTAGTGACTTTCTCCGGATTTGGTTCGTAGGCCTCGCGGGAAGCCTCCTTGGCCTCTTCAGCTCGCTTTTTCCAGTACTCGTCGAAATTGGCAATGCCGGCCTTTAGAGTTGAAGTTTGCATGGCTAATGCAAAGAGAACTAACAACATGTAATTTTTAACAGCTCCCATAGCTTTCTCAGCTAATTTCTTCTCTCCTTCAATCTATCTCTCTCAACCCTCTCTATGCTTCTTTTGTTTTGCTATTTTGCCACCTCTTTTTTCGTCTCTGATCTATTGCTGTCGATTATTCACAAGTTTAGGATTAGGATTGAAGCTTAAACGATTAATATTTACAAGGGAGAAGCTAAGGTATTCTGCTCGGCCCTTTCCATTTTTAGTGATTTTAAACTTATTGGTTCTCCATTGTTTGTATTGTGCGGTAAAGGGTAGAAAATCTAAGGTCCTAGTGAGTGGATATCGGAGCCAGATACCCAAATGAAGAAGATAGTAAAATTAGACTAAGAGAGGGATGGGAGGGGAGCCACTAACTACACCATAACGGTCAACTTCTCTTCTTTCTTTCCATATATTCAAGACAAATTACGTTTTAAAGGGCATTTTATTTTGTCTAACATAGAAATATCATTGATCAAAGTAAACTCACAAAAATAATTGTTGGAGTCTTCCTAAGAGTACATCCTGATTTTCAGAACAAATTTGCTCTCTTAATGCTGCAATTGTCATTTCATATAGAACCCAATTATATTTACACGTGACCAAACGAAAAATGCAACCCTCAGAGTTCCTAGCCAAGCATACACTATCAAGCAAAATTAAATGAATCTCACTATCATAGAATTCTTTAAAAGCCACAGTATCAAACAAAGCTTTGGCGTCCCTTTCAATTATAAATTTTGGAAAACCTTCCTATAACCCAAGTCGAACAGCCTCCTGCAGGGTAGAGCTTCATATGTTTGGGGTTCCAAACCGTTGGAACAGCAAAAAACTCCAGCACAAACAATTCCACAAAGACAGTTCCTTCAAACTACCCTAATCTTACCTCTGAGAGAGTATATATTGTTTGAAAGCGCTATCACAATTCAATTCAATATCACCGTCATCAGGTTGCTTAATTTCCAACAAGATTGATCCTACATCACAGAAACCCTACCATTCGGCAGTTGTTGAATAGTGATTAATTACAAATATCACGGGGAATATCCTAGAAGGAATTAATACTCCTAAAGATCCTTGCAGATCATTTGTAGTATGTTCTATGACATTTACTTTCAGACTATATCGGCCTCCTCGTGAATGTATATCTTTAGGGGTTGTAAATCTTTTCTTGAATGAATATCTGGACAAAGTCCCTTAAAGACCATTAGATGGTATTGTTGGGGGATCTTCCAAAGATCAAGTCAGTATGAGGTATTTTGTATGATAAAAAGACATTAATGAAGGTATTAATGAGCTTTTATGAAGATAGAGAAGAAGATAGAGAAGAAGATGTAGATGTATAGGAAGAAGAGCATGAATGTGTTTTTCTAAGAACATAAGGTTTTCGAACCCCTTTTCTATGTACTTAAGCTTTCTTTTATATTACCTGTTTTGATTGGTTTCATATGATATATGAGGGGTAGAGATGTAATCTTGTAATGGTAGAATAATATTATTCTATTGTTGATGCCATCACATCTAATTAATATAAGCATGGACAGCTTGTTGATAATTAATGGGATGTGATGGGTATCATAGTTACTAGCCCCGGCCCAGAGCAGGGGAGGATTAGAGTAAGGTCACTTTTCAGCTATAAGCTGAACCCAATAGGAGTTGGGGCCAGCTGTACGCCAAACCCAATAGGAATTGGGTTCCACTATATGCTGAACTAAAAAAGGATTGGGCGCGGAAATGCCTCAAAAGTTGGGCGTGGACTCGTCCTGACCAAACTTAGAGTTGGGCGTAAAGGCGTCTTGGCTCAATTTAGAGTTGGGCGAGAGCGTACTCCGGCCCAATACAAGATTGGGTGTGAAGAAATCATAATCTAATTTTGGGTTCAGGCTTTCGTGTGATAGTCTTTAAATGTGGGAGGTTTTTAGAAAACTATGACCCATCAATAGTATCGAAACAAAACTAGATTTTGACAATTGCATCCACTAACCATGTTTTATATTGGAAAACCACGTCATTCCACAGTTGCCATAAAATAAAACAAGGTAGTTCTTTTTTGCACTCACTGTTACCATATTCTCACAAAAACATTGAGAGAGATTCCCCCACCAAGTTGCAAGGTTTTCACAACTAATAGCATCAAAATGAAGCTGGAAAGGAGATTGAATCCAAACTTGGTGAGTTTTATGTGATGTAGGAGATTTTCTTTAATGCATAATCTTGTATGAACAAAAATAATTTTTTATTCAACTGTTTGATCGGGCTAAAAGTTTTTTTAAAAAAATTAAAAGCTCTATTTTTAATAGGGTTAAAGTTTCATAGCAATCGGAGTTTGAAAAGATCTTCAAATAATTAGGTCCATAAATTATTTTTAAGGATTTACTATATTGTTTTAGTTTAAGACTCTTTTATTATTTTTCTACCTTTGTTTAATACTTTTTTCTAGTATATAAGGAACCTATAAAAGCTCTAATAGGAAGTTTTGATTAGAATATTTGTGGTAAAATATTTAGTAATAAAATATTAAGTTAGGGTTTATGGTGTGGCCTTATTCAACACAATTTTGTGTTGGTTGTTTTTGCTATCTTTCTTTTGTTGTTTCTATCTGTATTTGAAATCTGAGCCCAACGATACTTGATTATTTGCTTGTTGTGTGTTACTAAAGAACCATGGTTGAAAGAAGTTGCAAGGTAGAACATATTTGGGCAAGAGGGGATGAGGAGGTTCCTTCTTGGGAGAAAAATATTTAGGAGCTAGTAATAAAGGATATATAGACACAATTCATAGAGTTAATTCGATAATTGGTAGAGCCGATCCAAAAAGAACAGGAGGAGAGTGGCCATGGATCATTGGCTAGTATCGAGAACTCGTTTTAGAGGAATGATAAGAGGAGACGACCTTTTGATTTGAAGGATTATCATGGAAATTTAGAATTTAGAATTTTGATTAAAGATTTATGATTTAACAAGAACTTTGCATGCATGAAAATTCATTAATTGAATGAATGAGGTTGAAATAGTTTTTGGTAAAATATAATCTAGAGAAGATAAAAGTGAAGTTTATCATGATTAGATTGAAAGAGCGAGATTAGATTGAAAGAGCGAGCTTTTCCTTGGTAGGATAAATTAAAGCAATCTCAGGAAAAATAAGAAAAACATAAGATTAATAATTAGAAGAAGATGAAGTAGAAGGTTAATAAACACTTTCTTCCATTTAAGTACACTCAAACTTTATACTAATGACTCCATACATCAAGTTAAGATGGGAAAACTGTTGAGGAATACATAGATGATTTTTACTAACTAGTGGCTAGCAAAGATCTGCTCAAAATGGAAGAGCAATTGGTTTTTAGACACCTAAATGAATCATGATAGTTTATCCAAGACATGTTATGCTTGCAATATTTATGGACAAATTTAAAAGCTTATCAGAGGGCTTTGACTATAGATAAACAACATGTTGTTAGGGTAAATAATAGAGAGGTGCATACTAGCGAACAAAAATCATTTGTTTAGCCTTAATCAATAGATAATCAAACTATATGTCAGGGTTTGAGTTTTGGATCTAGTTTTAAATTTTGATGTTTCGAATATGATGAGTTAAGGCATCAATTTTCTGAGTGCCATAAGCTAAAAAGTCATTTATGTAAAAATATATTAGTAGAAGAACCTGATGAGAAGGCGTGTGATCCTATTTATGATGATTTAGATAGTAATGAGGAGGTATTGTAAGGTGATAGCAATGCTACTTTAGTCATTCAAAAAAGTTTACTTGCTTCTAAAAGTGATTTAGACAAGGATTGTCTACGCACTAGTCTTTTTTATTCAATTTGTATCATTAAGTACAAGGTATGTAATATGATAATTGATAGTGATACGTAACTATGAACATATGGTATTGACTGAGGCACTAGAGAAGTTGTAGCTTAGATAAAAAAAAAAAAAAAAAACTCCAAGTCCTACAGATTTAACTAGCTGAGTCAAGATGGTAAGAAAATCATTGACAAACACTGCCTTATTTTTATTTGCTATAGTCAAGATATTTGATAGTATTTAGTGTGATATGGTTCTTATGGATGCATATCATTTACTGTTAGATAGGCCAAGGCAATATGATGAGGTATGATGCAGAATAAGCCATTCATAACTTGTGTTTTAGGAATTGATTATTGGCATACTTGACCGAAGTTAGTTAACTGTAAAGTTCCTGCACACTAGAGGTCAATAGAACTTAAGGGGGCTAACATTGATTTTCATGGTCGACAATAATGACAATGTTGGGTAGATGGATGACCAAAACTTAGGGATATGTTCTTTCCAAATGAGGAAAACTGATGCATCTTAACATGCAATATTATATTAATGAAATAACTTTTGATCTGACTATTGAATCTGTCTAAAACTTTGTTAGAAGTTTTTAAAAGCTCTATTTTTCTTATAGGATTAAAATTTTATCGTAATCAAAGATCAAGAAGACCTTCAAATAAGGTTTAGAAATTACTATTTTGTATTTACTTTATTTTTCTAGTTGAATTAGGATTCATTTTCTTATTTGGGTTAGAACTATTTTATTATTAGTCTTTCATATTTGTTTAGGATTTGTTTCTTAATGTATAAGTAACATATGAGAGCTTTAATATGAAGTTTTGAATAAAAATATTTAGTAATTAGATTTTGAATTCGAGCTTATGGTGTAACCAAGGTTGTCAATTTCATTCTGTTATGGCTAGAATGACTGGTATACCTTGTAGTACTTTAAAAATACAACAAAGAGGAACAAATTTCATCTCACTTTTAATCTTGAGTCATTCTAAATTTCTTGGGAAAATTCCAGCAAATATATTTTGTTTTCATTCTGCCCATTCTGTTCTACGTTTAAAACCTTTGAAACCATTCATACCGAATCAAGCCAGCCCAATCTGAACCCCTAGATCAACCTCAAAACCCAAGTATAAAAGGGTCCTTTCTTTGAAACCTTAATATCTAATTTCTTACCTTTTATAACCACCCTTTTTTGGAATCACCCTTAAACCATCTCCCCTTTCTCACAAATTTTCCCACAACCACAATTAACCTTATGGTTTAATATGCATATATTTTTTTATTATTAATTTTGAGATCTTGTCATTTCTTTTATTTGTCAAGAGTAATATTATCATCTTTATCTTTAATTTCAATTTCAATTACTATCTTCTCATTTGGTTTGCTTTTTTTTTTTTCTTTTCTATCCTATTTCATTTTTCTTTTTTTGTCTTGGGATGAATTCGATAAAAGATGTCATCACCTTAGAATTTCTTAAATTCTTATGTTGTATGAATTTTACGATTTCCCTTGAAAAAACAACAAAATGAGATGTTGAGCTATAGTTAGTTGATTTTGTTATCCAAACTAACAAATCCTTTGGTCAAGATGTCTAAGGTTAATTAATTATTAGCTAAAACTAAATTGAGAAATAACTAGGCAAACTAATTTATTTTATGAGTGGGTGAGAAAATTTGAGTAGAAAATAATTGTATTTTATGGAATAATTTTTTTTGTTCATATTATGGACACATTCTTGAACGCGATCAATAGATAGGTAGTCACTCCCAAGAGCAAAATAACAGGGGAGAGCCCACCAACTCGAGGTCCCTAATGATCACACACTTAGATGTGGGTTGAGAAATGCAATTGGTAGAATTCAAATCAAGAATGATCTTTCCCCCTAGTTGACTCCTTACCACTTGACTATTGTTAGTTGAGCTACTAGCTCACTTGCTTCTTTTTCTTTTTTGGAACAAATTGATAAGCCATAATGACTAGTTAATAATTAACTCATTGAAATTTGATTAAACTGTATAAATAATCAAACCTATATACACTAACTTAGTTCTAAATATTTGATTGTTAAAACACTCTTTAGATATCTATTATGTACCTCACTATAATAATTTAAGTAACATCATTGGTATTGTTTTTCTAATCTGTGAAAAAATTACAAAAGAATAAGAAAAGTAAATTTTAGTTTGATTTGGTTTAGGTGTAAACCTAATAGTGGTGGGTTGTGTTTGAAAATTGAGAATTGTAAATTTTTGGGTTTTGATTCAGCTTTTGAGTAGACAGTAGGGGAATTATATTTACTGGTTTATGATTTTGAATTGTTTTAAAATGAAAATTTTGTAAAACCATTTAACTAGGAGCTTTTTTTTTATGTAGTCTAAGAATTAATATGTCATTATTGTTTATTTCCTTTGAATTTTACCTTTACTATAACATTGAATGACTTTTTCATTAATTACTAGATGTTTTTGATTCCATACAAAAGGAATATATGAAAATTTCTAGTTCAATAAAGTATTCTTTTTTATTTTATTCTTAGAAAATTTTGTTAATAACCTATTGCAAGTGTAGTTTCAAACACTTTAAACTTCAACTTTTCAGTCCTAGTATGCATAGATTTTTGTTGCATTTTGCATTGGTGCTTTTTTTTTCATGCCTTTCCTTTTTATTTCTCGATGATTCTCGAGTCATTCATACGGATGTGCAAGAATTTGCTAACCATATAGTATAAACAAGTCTAAAAAAAATATTGTAGCATAGAGATATATATTACTCATTTCATGATCATAACCATATATGAAGAAAATTCCATATTCAAGATATAAAGAAAGAGAAGCATATCTAACATGTTTTTCTTTCATATTTGAACTTTATAGAAATTTGAGCAAAACAAGAGATGCTTTATATCTTATTAGTCTTGATAACATTGACCTATTGAATAATAAATTTGTGAATAAGTCGAGAGACAATTAAGACACCTTTGTTAACTTTGATTTTAAAAGATGAAGAGATCTATTTGATAGGGAGGATGAGCTAATGAAAATGACCATCTATTGGAATATCTAAACCATACGAGTTGCAATGTTAAGCAATATTAGTTGCAAAGAAGAGCTGAAGGAATCTATACCACACGCAAAAGACTTCAAGGCAAGCCATACCAGGTTTTGTTTCCTCTCTTTGATTTAGCGTATTAACATATATTATCCTAAATTTTTGATGTATTACCAAATTTAACAGTACTATAAAACCCTGAAAGCCCAAGCATCACACCTAAGCCTAACCGCTTATAGGCTCTAGCATTATATTGGAGCATAGCGTTAAGTGTTATGCCTAAGCCCAGGCAGTTAGACCTTGGTCACACAGTTGGGGCCATATGGTGCTAAGACAGCATGCCTAAGCTTGTTTGGGTGCCTCTTAGGCTCAACCATACAACCTGATCAGTCCAACCCTTCAAGCTTGATTTTTCAGGACTGCATGCAAGCCCTTGAGATTTTTTCACTAACCCATGTCATTCTTAGGTTAAATCCTACTCCCCCTATATTTTTAGGTGTATAAAAATCTCTCATGCCCTACCATATCTCCATCTCATTAATGCATAAAAGTGATAAGATGAGCTAGCCAATTTTAGTGGGGCACATGTGTTTGGCTATGGAATCTTGGGTAGGTTGAATGAAATACAAATCACTACTAACAAGATTAATTTATAAAGTTGGAATAATTAATCTTCAGCATCTCCACTCTAGCATAAAGACAAGATTCCTGGGGTATAATGACCATTTGAATCACCCAAATAAAGGGTTTATAATTTCTTCTTCCTCTACATATTATTTGTAGAGCCTTTCTCTCTGCAAAATATTATTACATTTTCTCAACAAAGATGCTTGTTTAAGCATTTAAGAGTCTTCAAATCCACTAAAGAGGACATGTTGTAGGTACTTGGTTCCCAATATTAAGCGCACTCATCTTACTAAGAAAAATGGATCAAATTTTAAGGACTAAGTAATTAACCTATTATCGAACCATAAAAACTTTATTCCTGATCATTTTAGATTTTAAAACATTATCACCAACTAATGGTTTTTTTTAATCATCCACCACCAGAAATTCAACGAATACCAACATAATTACCGACGAACCTTTTTCTGTCGATATTTTGCTGAGATATTTACCAACCGAATTTTTTTCCTCGCTAAAACCATCGGTATATACCAACAATATGTTTATGTCAGTATATACCGAGAAAATCCTAGACGAAATATAAAGAATTTTAAAAAACTAAATAGTGCAATGACATGAAAATTTTTGGATATCCAAGGGACGATTTTAGTGGTTTACATTTAGGATTTCCATGAATGAATATAGGTATAAACCCTGAGAGAAATGGGTGAAGAATTAAAAAAAAAAATAGAAAAGGATCATCCACGTTATGGTGCCATGCCATTGAACCTCTAATTGGAGAAAAACAAAAACAAATAAATTAACACTTGGGTATTTAGCGTCGTGAACAAACGTTACTCATATTACTTTCTTAAAAACAGAAGAAAAGTTATAGTTAAAAACAGAGAGACAAAAAGAGAGATTAAGCAAGCTCGATTCTTCAACTTCAAGCAAAGAAAAAAAAAACTACATGAATGTATCGAATTAAAAATTAAGATGGAATTCTACAACTGATTCATATCTATGGTCAAAATTAGATATGCATGTTATAACAGGCAATGCTAAATGAATGCCCAAGTATTCCTCGGGAAAGAAAAGGGTGGTGTTTGACGCAAGGAAAGCAAATAATAGTCCTTTTCCATCTTACTTATAACCAAGTCAATACATAGATTGAGCGCCGCCTGAACTTGAGCCCTCTAATAGGAAAAGTTTGGAATAACATATGAACAATCCTTCAAGAAAAGCTGTACGAGTATATATAGAGAAGATAACAAGTTTATTATATATACATCCCTAGGTTTATAAATCATCAAGCAAGCTAGCTAGCCCTACTTGCATCTCTTTATAATTAAATTAAGTTGAATAATTTAATTTGGTGTCTTCTTACCTGATCATCTCAATCAATGGCAAATAATAGAGGAATGAGATCACGAGGGATTGCAGACCGGACACGGTCGCATAGCCACGTTGTTGAAGAGTGTGTGCCTTCTTCGGCTTGGACGGAGGACTCCAATGGCCATTATCTTCTTGTTGATCTTCCTGGTATCTCTACGCTAACATTTATAATAATGAAAATTATTCATTCATTTTATGATGATCATGTTATTAGCTAATTCTAGCTATCAATCAATTTAATCTCTGCTTCTTTTTTAAAACTAAGACTTAATTAATTTCTGCTAATTTCCTGTTGCATGGCTTGATTATAATAATACTTCAGAATCACTAATGACTCCAAGAAAATATTAAATATGTCATTTGAATTACTTCTGAATGTAAATATTTTACTTTTTGTGCTGATTGTAAATATTTAGTGGTTGCAACACTATACGGGCTATCCTTTGATGATTGAAGACCCATGTTAATTAGGTTAAATATATTTATTAGTATAGATTTAAACTATGAACACTTGAAACATTTTTTAAAATCTCTACTTATACGTTAGTGAGTCTCAACTGATCATAATTGTTTTTGTAATTTGTATTTATAGATTTTAAAAGGGAAGAAATGAAGCTTCAAGTTGATAACTCTGGGCAGATAGTGGTGAGCGGAGAGAGGCTTGTGAACAAGAATAGCAAAGTAATATATTTCGAGCAAAAATTTAAGCTTCCAGAGAACTCAGATACAGATAAGATCACTGGAAAATTTGATGGTGAGATTCTGTATGTAACTGTTTCAAAGCAAGAAGAAACGTCCGTAGAGCCTGAATATTAAAACACCGCTACCGCTATAGCTACCAGTGATGAAAATCACAAAGGTTAGAAGAGAAGGGAAGCATGGATAGTTATAGATTTTTTTCAAGGAAATATTGGCGACAGGAGGATGAGGCTACACCATTAGAGAAGGCCTTGGAGATGATAAAGAAAAACAAGGGGATTTTGCTTACTGCCGTTATAGCATTTTCTCTTGGGATGATAGTGACTCGCCATAAGTTGGAATCTAGAGGAGAATAAGTGATTATATTTTTTTCTTTTTTTATTTGCGTCTGCCTAGGTGTTCTTGATATATTTGTCGACAATAATCGATATATATATATATATATATATATATATATATATACACACACACTGTCAATCTTCCATTAATAAGTGTGTGTTCTTTCCCCTGCTATAAAATATTGCTTTAAGGATCTAGTTCTTGTAGCTAATCCATTAATTTTTTTTCCCTCCTAATAGAAACTCATATAAACCTTTTATTGCTGCAAATATTGGACTAACTAAGGATATAAAAAATATTGTGAAAAACCTGCAGAATATTTTGATGAATATTGTTATAAAAGAGGTCAGATTAGAAAGAATACAAGATTTAACGTAGTTTACAAAATACCTATATCCACAAGAGCGAGGATCTTTTATTTTTAAACATGTCGAAATAGGATTACATGGTATGTATTTATAGTAAATCTTAAACCACATAAAAAAACATAGTTTTCCAATGAATCGTTTCACCTCACCCTGCTTCACTTTGGTATTTGCCTATGAGCCAAAACTACAACAATTTTCACCTTAGTAAATATCCTCCCCCTTGAAGAAAAGTATTGAAAACTCCACTTAAGGATAATAGGTTGGTACATCTCTCATCTTGCATATAAAGATATTAATTAAGTTCAGGTAATGCTTGAACTTGTCTATGGTAACAAGCTTTGACAATATGTATGCTGTATTTTTAGAAGTATGAACTTTTTCAAGCGACAGTTCACCAGAAGAAACCAATTCCATGATCCTATGAAATCTCACATCTATGTGCTTGGTTCTTTGCCAAGTACATGACACTCTGACTATCACAATGCAATTGAATTCCACCTTACTAAATACCCATCTCTTTAACCAAACCAATAAGCCACAAATAGGCCCCTTACCAGAGTAAATCCATATATTCTGACTTAGTAGTAAATAATGCAACTAGAGACTAAACAATAGACTTCCAACAAATTGATCCTTTACCAGAGTAAATACATAACCTATAGTAGACTTCATGTCATCCAAGTCCCCTGTATAGTCTACATCTACATATCCCATGATTGAAGGATTACCTTGTTATCTACTAAACATGATACCATAGTTTGTAGTGCCTCTAAGTATTTGAAGATCCATTTGATTGCATCCTAATGTTGTCGTCCTGAATTTGACAGAAACTTGCTCACCACACTAATTATGCGTGCTAAATCTAGTCTTGTATAAACCATAACATACATTAAACACCCCATTGTGCATAAGAGACCTTTGACATGTCTTTCACCTTATTATATGTTTTCAGGCATTGTGCAATAGATAATCTAAAATGATTTACTAAAGGTGTACTTACTAGTTTTATATTATCAAACACTTTCTTAACATAACTATATTGAGATAACCATATAATCTCCTGATAGTTCTATTTTTATAAATCTCTATCCTAAGAATCTTCTTAGAAATTCTTCATGTCAAATTCTTTACTCAACAAAGTTTTCATCTTATTGACCTCACCCATACTATTTGCAACAATAAGCATGTTATCCTGATCATATAGGAGTCAAATCACATATATCATTGCCTTAGAGACTATTTTAGTATGTAAAGTGATTTCCTCAATTTACAAACTAGGTGTTCTTATCCAAGTTGACTAAACCCTTCTGGTTGTACCATGTAAATAAACTCCTTCAAATCACCATGAAGAAAAGCTATCTTAACATATATCTGCTCTAAATGCATATCAAAATGTGCTACCAAGCTCAACACTACCTTGATGAAAATATTTCTGATTATAGGGTGCTTATTGCATATTGTTTGCGAGTTTTATGAGTCAGTGGTATAAATGTCCCTTTTTGTACTTATTTGGACAATGACCTTTGTGAATCTATTTTGACCTATGTTATGTTGCTATGCTTAACAATCACAGTGGAATTTTAGTTTTAGTATGTTTTTTTGAATCGGTGTTTATAGACATCGGTTGGTAAGACTTGTGTATATATAAAAAAAAATGTAAGTAGGCAACTTTATTTTGATTTTATTGCTTTTTACTTTTTACCCCAATTATCAGCATACATGTTTTAGTTTCAGTTGAAAACCAAAGTGAGTAACACTTGCTGTCTTTGTTATTTCAAGATTAAAATCAAAACAAGATGTAATTTGGCTATGATAATGCAATATATGATCAAGAATAAGTCAAACACAAGATGAAAATGTGATGTAGGTTTTGGTTAGAATGAAATTTGAATAGAAACAATTTTGAAAATGACTAAACTTTGTGAAAGATAGATTTTTTAGAATACATACTTTGGTTAGCTTTAAGGCTAACCTAAAAACTAAAATGAACAATGATGAGGTATTTTAGCAACATGACCACATCACTTTGAATATACAATAAGCACATTATCTTTTTGTTTCTCAATTAAAAAAATAATAGTACATGAAAACTTATCCATGACATACATAATTATAATTTTTTCACATTAGAAATTAAATTGAAGTTTATCTTTACCCGCATTATCCGCACACTAAACAAGATGTTTGAGTATCTGAATTAAAAAGAAATTTATGATATTTACAATATAACATATTTTTTTTTATCAAGTTCAAAATTAACATGAAATTCCATCCTAGGTGATAAAACTAGTTACATTTACTAAAACGAGATAGACTTAGCTATTAGTACAAGATGAGAACAATTCGGAAATTGATATAATTAAAGGGGGATACATCTCATTTATCAACAAAAGAACAAATTAAACTCTTTAGTTTAAGAATAACGTGAGGTTTTGACAGTTTTAGTGGTGCTTTATGGTTGGGGTGGGCAAATTGATTTATGGAATGAAGATGTTCTTGAAGTTAAGAGGATTTTATTTTATCAAACATGCAATTGTCATGAAGAGAGGAGTCTCTCTTGGGGACCTAGGCCTTTTAAAGTACTTGGCTACTATCGATGCAATTAATTTTGGGTTCCTGATGTTTATGAAGAATTCTTCATTTTGGATTCCTGATGTAAAGCCAATGTGTTCTTCGTGAGAGAGTTCTTTCAATATTTGCTTTAGTTGGTGTCAAATCTTCTTGTATTTAATTATTTCTCAGACAAGCTTCTATTTTCATCCTTTTTTTTTTTTTTGTGGCTTCCTGGATTATATATGGGTTTCTTTAGCTAATTTTATTACATTGCATGTTTAGATGTGATTGTTGTGGTGGAGTTTTAGTGTTCAATATCCTTCTTACAGAAAAAATCTCTCTCCATTCATTTTATCTCTATGATTAGCTAAATCGCCATAGCTTTCTAAATGGATTGCCCACAAGTTAAGTAAATTATTGTTTGTAATTACAAGCTCCACTAACTTCTAACTACATGGCATGAAAGGTTACTCGATGAAATTGGGATTGAAAACAATATACATAGACTAGGTCCTTTGGTTGAGAATAAATAGCAAAATCTAGTGGATATTCTGAATTTTCGCTAAAACAAACGCTACATGCATGTCTATGATTAGAAAATTGTGACTGTAATACCAAAATAGAGTGAGGATTAGGGTATAAATAGTCCAACGTTTTTGGGATTTAAGAACATGGTTAAGGTTGTTCTGTGATTTTATTTATGAAAAAGAACAAATAAAACAAGATATATAGTAATACATACGCTAAGAACCTAAGCAGTTGTGATTTCAGGTTTGTCGTTTGATCTATTTTGTTCATTCATTCATCCCTTTGAGTCATTAAGTTTTCTATTTTCATTTTCTCACTGTTTTAATGTGTTGAATATAGCTCAAAACTATTATTTCTTTTTTTATTTTTTATTGTAGTTACATCAAATTAAATATGGGAGAGAATGAAGGAGCTGAGAAAAAAGAGAAGCATGAAAAGGATAACGTCGAGAAAGAAGAGAAGGGAGAGGAGAAAACCAAAGACAGGAAGAAGAAAGACAAGGAAAGTAAAGATAAAAAGGATAAAGAAGATGGTGAGAAGGGGAAGAAGAACAAGAACAAGAACCCTGAAGATAAGAAGGACCCTGCGAAGCTAAGGGCCAAGCTACAGAAGCTCGACGCCAAGATGGAGGCACTGTCCAAGAAAAGGGAGGATATTCTTAAACTTCTTCAAGAAGTTGAAATCAATGTCACAGAAGCAAGTGGAGAGGCCGTCTAGACATGCAGGACCAGCCATGTCTAAGACATCATATGCATTGCTGCTGATATTATTCTTCGTACAGAAATAATTAGTGTATGTAACACTAGTTGTACCTGTTGTTATAGCTCAATTCTCTTGTGATATGTAAAATTATAATGAAGTACAACCATGCACTTCGAATACATCTTGAGAAAGCATTTCACTTTGAAAACATGAACGCCAAGAAAATAAAATGAAATTGAACTGATTGATCCAGGACGCAAGATTGAGAGAACATCACATTCATGCTACTCTCACATGACTTTTAGAGTCATGTCCAGTTAAATGAAAATCACCAAAACTCAGAGTTCAACATTTGAAAGCTTTACAGAAATATTCAGCAAGCATAAGCTCCTGTCAAAGCCTGGAAAATTTGCGCAATTACTGGTGGGATGAAGCCTGAAGAAGACCATCTTGAATCTGGGTAGCAACATCACGGATACCGCCAGGTCCATGAGGAAAAAACACAGCAGAGGATTTAGAGGCAGCACCAATTTTCTTCATTGTGTCGAAGTACTGGGTGACCAGGACCATGTCCATGACATCCTTTGCAGTGGTCCCTGGCACATTCTCAGAGAAGCCCAACACACTCTTTCTCAAGCCATCCACAATAGCTTGTCGCTGGCGAGCAATACCCAGTCCAGAGAGATACTTTGCTTCTGCCTCACCCCCAGGCCCCAGCTCTCTTTATTTGTAGAATCTTCTCAGCCTCTGCCTTCTCATTAGCCTCCACCCTCGGTCTTGCAGCTGAGAAAGCAACATGTTTACAGGAAAACATGTTGAGTAACACATGCACAAGAGATTCTGAAATCTCTAGACGTTAAAATCACAGAGAAATCGAATCAGAAGAATCCCAGAAAGTGGCTAGAGTTAATCATTATTATTCACTACCGTAGATATTGAATTCACACAGGTAGGACATCATCTGGACCGTTAGAGAAAACAACTAAAAAATAGTACAAAATACAAAACAAAAAAAATGATGGGAGAATCTGCATTCAAAATGAAACGGGAAAGAAGCTAATTACAGGAACCAGTTGAACAAGTCCCAACCTGGTGAATTGCGCACAGTCTGTGAGCAATTATAACTGCTCAACACCCCACAATTAAACTGTCTGTCAATCCCAGTAATGGGAGTAATTTAAAGGGGTTCGGCACTAATCAACTTGGAGTAGAGATAACAATACTTTACCTGCATTGATCTCATTCATTGCCCTCTTCAAATGCTCATCTGGTTCTATATCAACAATGAGCGTTTGCACAATCATGTATCCATAGCAGACATAGCCTGCAAGAAATTACGAGACGATGAGATTAGACCATTGTAGAAAAGTGCCAGAATTTGTGAAAGCTTGATCTCAAATTATGCTTTCACTTTCAAAAAATGGCAAGGCCATATATTTAATCTAGAAACATCATCGAGGTTAAGCTTTGGGACAGTTGTCCTTATTACTGAAGAGGAAAAAAGAAATATTACGGCAAGATCAGCTCAGTTTATAATGTGAACAATAAATGAATCAGACATCAAATGTCACAATAAAAAGCTCATATCCAACTGTAGTATAATTTGTACCATCAAAAACATCGGCCTGGATTTGAGTTGCTGAGCTTGTAGAAAGCATCACTTGCCTTGTCTGCCAGGGCACGGTATTGAATAGAAGCAATATTGACGAAAACATTGTCCTAAAAGTAAATAATTAGGATTAGTATGTCACAGCTACCATTAGAGATCGAGCCAAGAATTATCAGAGTCGGCAAACCTCCGCATATACAAAGACAAAATCACCATTAATTTGTCGACAGCTAGAAAAACTGTGTGATCAAGGCAAAGTAAGACAAGATATGCTACAAAGCTAGGCCAATATAGATATAAATCGTATGCATAGTATAGAAAGTGGCCTCACAGTTCATATTTCCAGCTGATCACCCCTAAAGAAAAAGCATATTAATAAAATAAAAGGGAAAGGAAAAGAGAGGAAACAGCAGTGTTCAGATAAGGGAATAAACAGACCTTCTTGGTCTCACAACGAACACCTATCTGCTGCAACCTCAGAGTCGACAGATGGCCAGCGAGCTGGCTGCCAAGAAACCAAGGAAGGCAATGACATCCAGCATCAAGTTCTTCCTCAAACTTTCCAAATTATGTTTCCTTAATAGCTACTGTGGACTGATCAACTTGTACGCAACAAAACAGATTGCCCATCTTCGATGCACTCAAAGACATCCAGAAAGAATGAATAAGTCATGAGCTAAAAGGGAGTAAAACAAGATATATACACGAAATTTAGGCAAAGTATGATTACAAAAAATGAAACTGCAAAGATGATGGCAGTCCGTAACGGTGCAGCTTATGTTATTATTGTAAAGATGAAAATCATACAGGAAGCGGAAAACATTTAAGAAAAAACCGTAAAATAAGCAAAAACTGCAAAGTTGATGGCAGTCCGTCACATGCTTGCTTGGATTTGCTGGTTCGAGAGAGCCTCAATAATACCATGTTGAGTTACTTCCCAAATCTACCACGTTGATTACAACCTTGAACACATATATTTTTATTTTATTTTTTATTTGATAAAAATTTAAATATTTGTAAGATATTATTCTCTTTACTTCTTCATTTACTCAAGATACCTATTTGTCATTGTTGAATTATATATGATCATCATTTGCATATATATATATATATACTTCTTCTTCTTCTAGACCCGTTTGTTTGCAGGAAAGTAATTTTTTTTAAAAAAGTAGTTTCTATAAAAAGTGAATTCTTGAAAAATAAATTAATTTTCAATGTTTGACAATGTCATAGAAAATAAATTCAAAAAATAATCTATTAATGTTTTATTTTTTTTCTTAAATTTATTAAAAGAATAAGAACCAAATTTAATATATGAAAAAGTTGAAGGAGGAAGAAATTTTTAAAAAATCAATTTTATAAATTATTTCAAATAAAATAAATAGCAATTTGAAGAATATGAACAAATCTGACAAATAAAAAAGTAAAAAGATGATGAATTATTTTTAAAAAAATCTAGTTTCATAAATTATTTCAAATAAAATAAATAGCAATAAAAAAATGAGAACCTAATCTGATAGATACAAAAGTTGAAAGATAATGAAGTTGAAGAGAAAAAAATTTTAATTTTATAAATTAGTTCAAATAAAATAAATACAAAAATAAGAATCAAATATGATAAATACAAAAAATTCAATTAATAAAAATATAAGAGAAAAATAAATAACAATGAAAAGAATGAGGACTAAAGTTGGTATAAAAATCAAATTATATCAAATTCTAATAGCATCTCCAATGGGAAATACTATATTAAAGAGTCAAATTGATAAAATGGCTTTTTAAATAGTGTAAATATAGCTTTTTTGATTATGTGTATTCCAATGGTAAAAAGCTATTTAGAAAAGCCAATTATATTTTAATATATTTCATGTTAAATTAATTTTAAAATAATTATATAACTAATTTAGATATTTTATATATAATATAATTATGATGTTATTAATTATATAATTAATATGAGTAATTTATAAAAGTAATATAAAATAATAACATAAATAAAAATTGTCTTCCTTAACCCATATCAAAAAAATAAAATAACAAAAAAATAAAAATCATCACAAATATCAAATTAACAACAAAATATCTAAAAAATCAAGAGATATAAAAGAGAAAATAGAAAAAGTTTTTAAACAAGCATACCTTTTAATTTCAGCTAATTAACACAACCGATGTTATTAATTAACCGGAGAATAATTGATTCTTGTTTTTCTAAATTTGAGAGAAGGGTGAGGCATAATACAAGATTTTAAAATTTACAAGTTTTTTTCTTTCAGCTTTTAAAGAAAAAAAATAAAATGTTGGCCAACGGTTATAAAAATAGCCGTTGGCCAACGATTATAAAAATAGTCGTTGGCCAATGATCATTTTCTTTTGCTATTTCTACAGAAAAATGTAGAAATGACTCTTTAAATGATGAATAACTATTTTAGCTATTCATTTGCCTCAGCCGTTGGAATGAATAAAAATAGAAACAAAAGTTAAAAGTACAACTTTTTAAATTTGTCTCTTCATTTAACTCTTTCTTTGGAGATGTTTTAAGGGATGAAATTGAAAAAAAATAAAAAAAATAATTTAAAACAAAATATATAGTAAAAAAAAATTAATGATCAAATTTGATATAATGAATAAATAACATAATAGTTTTTAACTTTTTGAAATTTCTGGAAAGTGTATTATGTTTAAAACGAAGGAGAATATTTTTAAATAATAAGCAAAATTTTTATTTGACTGTAAAGTATTTTTTATCAATTAATTTGTTTTAATAATAAATAAATATAATAAATTTTAAAAAATTATTTTTAAAAAATTATTTTTCATAAAATAAACCGCGTTAGTTTACTCGAGAAATGAGTGACGTGGGTTGGGTTCTTTGAGATTTCACATAAACCTACCAAGTGCAAATATGATTAAAAAAAATGTCATGTTTCGAGGTTTTTCATTGTTTTTTTTTTTTTTAAATATTTTAAATTTTTTTACTTGTTGGGATTAACATGTCGTGTGAGTTGGATATACCGAATAATAGGTTAAATAATAATCTATGAATTGTTAATAAAGCGTACCTCATGTAGCATTTGCATTTGTGTCTCACAATCTTTTTATTAAAAATAATCTACAAGTATAATTAAATTATTTAGATTTAAAATTTAAAATTATTAATTCAAGTTTTATAAATTTTAAATTTATTATAAATTTATATTATCGTTAATTTTAAAATTTTAAAGTATATAAATTAGTTCAAATATTTATATTAATAAAAATAAAATTTTAAATTTAAATTTTATTATTTTAATAAATAACAACAACAACCACCATCAACAGAAGGCGTAGACGATTGGCTCGTTCTAGTGATAAAATGCAAATTCCAAGATAAAGCTATCGCTGATTCGATTGGTTGATAACGAAGATTACACGAGAGATTATCCAGCGTAGCGACTGCATCATCATCAACTGAGAAACCAATCTCACTCGACCCCTCTGCTGCTCTGCTTAGAATAACCGGTGAGTTTATTGTTGACCATCAATGGCGGTGAGGGCACCACTAATAACTTCTGCTGCTTATCTTCGAGGAACAAATCGCCCCCATTTCCTCACCTCCAAGTCCCGCTTTGGCCTCCAATCACCCACCAAACAGCTGGCCCTTACAATCGTTGCCATGGCTCCCCAAAAGAAGGTAACTGACCAATTCAATTCTTTACCTAGAAACCCTTTACAGTTGCTGCCCCTTGGTTCATTACTTAACAAATTCAGACTTCAAAATCTTGTCTCTCTCTCATTACTTTCAACTAAAGCAATGCCTACATACATGTAGGTTAACAAGTATGATGGGAACTGGAAGAAACAATGGTACGGTGCAGGGATCTTTTACGAAGACAGCGAAGAAGTCGAATTTGACGTATTCAAAAAGCTTGAGAAACGTAAAGTCCTTAGCAACGTAGAAAAGGCAGGACTTCTATCTAAAGCCGAGGAGTTGGGAGTCACTTTATCGTCAATAGAGAAGTTGGGTGTGTTTTCGAAAGCTGAGCAGCTGGGCTTGCTGAGTCTGTTGGAGAAAACGGCAAGTGTTTCGCCGTCTACATTGGCTTCTGCGGCGCTGCCCATACTGGTGGCGGCAGTGGTGGCTATTGTCGTTATACCTGATGACTCGGCAGGGCTGGTGGCCGCCCAGGCTGTGTTGGCAGGGGCCCTTGGGGTTGGTGCTGCCGGCTTGCTTGTCGGGTCTTTTGTTCTTGGTGGTTTACAAGAAGCTGATTGAGTTTTCGGTTTTGTTGTTTAATCTTACCTCCTCCTTTTTTTATCGACCTAGGTTAATATCATCTTTTATCTGTTTTCCCTTTTTAGTTTTTCTCTGTATATATATGCTTATTAAAAGTGCTTGGATTACATATATCATCAAAACTAGCCCAATACTGCCTCTGCTACTGGGAATTTTTATTTTGTTTTTTGAATTTCTACTGCTAATTCTAATAAGACTCACTGGTTCTTGGAAAGTTGGAGGGGAACTCAGAAACTGAGAGCTTTTCCTCTCCAAAGGTATGACCTCTCTCCATGTCCTTCCTATTGTTCAGATTTTGTTACGAGTTAATTAATATGTCAAAATTTGGATTTGGCTACATATATTAATATGAAGATTGCTGTCGTAGCTCTATTTTGCTACCGATTACAATTTCTACACATGGATTGATAGTGCAGATGTGTCTTTGAAATTTTGCTTTAAATGGTGCCTTATCAGGAATGCACACACAATGTTTGATATTTTGCTTCAATGAAAAGCTAGTGTACTGAACTTAATCTTTCATTGCTTGGTTCCTATTTTGCTTCAATGAAAAGCTAGTGTACTGAATGTGAACTTTCTTTACTTTGTTCGGTAAGATTTTAATATATAATTTATATTATTTTCTAATATATCTTTTTAGGTAAACGTTTTTTTTGGTTTGAAACATGTAAAGCGTACAATATCTTATGCTATTAATTCGATTTTAGTTCCTATTTTGTTTCAATGAAAAGCTATGTACTGAATGTAAGCTTTCTTTACTTGGTTTTATCAAAAAAACTATCTCAACTTTAAACTGTTAGGTAAGACTTTACAGGGCTTGAAATTTGCATAAACTTACACTACCTTGTGTTATTAATTAGAAAAAAAAATAAAGATGGTGAGATTTGAACTCGTAATTGTTTGGTCATCAAGGTTGTGATATCATGTCAAAAAATCATTTTAACTTTAAAACTTAAACTGCTAGGTAATGTTTTAATATATAATTTATTTTAGTCTCTACGAAGTTCCAATTTTGCTTCAATGAAAAGCTAGAGTACTGAATGTAAACTTTCTATACTTGGTTCCTATTTCTTACTGCCTTCACTTTGTATTTGCAGGTATATGGTGATTTTGCAGGAGTAACAGGAAAAATTGCAGGAAAACAAGTGTATTTTGAATATGATTTCATTTTTCTATTTTTCTATATACATAAAAATACCATAATTTGAATACGTTTTCAGTTTTCTACTTCATGAAAGTGTAAAGGACCTTTGTAAAATGAACGAGTTCTCTGTTTTTTCATTAGAAAATGAAAACTGGAATGGGGGTAGAAAATTGGATTGCAAAACGAAAAACCTTTTCCATCACTAAACAGGCTTAGTAAAATTGAGTAGTTATGGATGAAGCCCATTGAATCGTCATTGTTACCAGTTTGCTGGCGAATGATAAGCCTCTGGTTAAAGATTTGGAAGCTAGGGTGTTACTTGTTCCAGTTGAAGCTGCTCCTTCATCACTTTGCTGCTCTACAAAGGGAACTAAAGTGGTTCCCAAAAGTTTATCGGATCTCTTGCCACTGAAGTCTAGCAATACCCTCTCGTTTAAATCCAGTTCTGTTGCTGCAGATGGATTGTTCTCTCCGAAGCTCGTGACTTCCAACTCTTATTTCGTTTGTGCTCTTTCAACTTGTTGGTGCTCCAACCATATATTATCTTGTCTCCGAAGTCTTGAATGCCGCTATCAGACTGCCGCTGAATCATTATGGATATGATCTCATGATATGAAGGACATGGCTCCTGAAGAGTTTCTATGAAGAATTGTTATGCTTTTGCCACCGGTTTGTTCACGTCATCAAGCTTAGTTTTGTTGGGATACTGCATCTTCTTGGTCACCTGCCTCACTTTGTCAAGGTTGATTTGGAATCTGACCAGTGCTCCTTTCTTTGAACTCGTCATTCAACACAAAACAAGATTCAATTTTTTTGAAAAGCGCTGGCGCTGAACACTCAAAGGCGATTTGTGTTCCTCGAGGTATGCTATTTTGTCTCCATGGCATGGAAATTTTTATATGGTTGTTGATTATTAGGACAATTGGGTAGATTAATGGGATGTTTTAATATAGAAAAAGAAAGAAAGTAGAGGCAATAGGTATTATTCTTACATGTTCCTCAAATTTTTATATGTTTTAATAATGACTATTAGTCATTATTCCACTAAAAACAAACTAGTGAAAACATTGTTAATATGACCTACGAACAATCAATACCTCGAGAAACTGATAAAGTAGAGGCTGATCTACAATATATAAGTTGTAGTTGCCATGGCACCTCCAAACTTTTTTTGAGACCCATATATTATTTATTTTAATTTTCATTCTTTTACACCCCTAAAATTTTTAAATTAGCTCATCTAAAGAAGCAAACCCTTTAAACTTTTTTAAAAAATATAATAGGCAATAGGTAGCCCTACCCGCTGCAAAGATTTTGGATCCAAAATAGTATTAAATAAATAAACATAATTGGCCCAATCCTTCAATATAAAATATCAAGACAAAAAAGAAAGAAGGTATTATTTGATTCTCTTAAAAAATCATATCTCTCGATACTCTATTTCTCTCTTACAAAAGTAACTAGAAGGGCTATAAAAGGTTATGGTTTGTATTTTCTTAATTGCTTTGATTTTTTCTCTTGTACCAAGAGAGGAAAGCCATAGTCTCTATTTTCTTAAAAAATACACAACCAAACAAGAATTTAAGGTAATTCTAATTTTTAGTGTTTGGAATTTTATATTTCCTAATTATTTTGTATTTTGGGTTTTGATGGATTTTTATGAATTATATATAATTAAATTCTTCAAGGCTTAATGATGCCAATTAGACAAATAATTATCATGTATTCAATGTATTAGTTTTATTTTGATTTTGATTAATCTATAAAATTAATTCTTGAACTAATAGTGATGATATTTTTTAGGTTTACTATGTCTTAAATTAAGTTTTAAGAGTAGAGATGCGAAAACAAAGAACACAAGATTCTTTTTTTTAAGAAACAAAACGTCAATCTCCTAGACAACAATGCATTTGTTATAGCTACTACTTCAAACATGGTAACTCCTTCCTAAAATCTTGATATAATAACTCATGAATTTAAAAAACTAAAAAATGTCCTTCTAAATGCCAAAGAATTCAACCCGGAGAAATGAATGTTAGTTCTTTGAAATGTGATCTTGGAATGTTCAATGATATGATGTATTCTTATTAATCAAAGAGCATAAATTCAGGGTGTTTATCTCAAACCCGGTTCATTCCAACCTATATATTTAGAGTATCATTTTTAAAAAAAATATTAGAATCATCATTTTCAATTTCAAACTTCTTTGTTTAAACCATTTTCGAGTTGACTAAAGTACTTAGATGAAGTGAATGCTATATTTTGTCTACTTTGCTCCATTTTTAGTAAGCCAACGAAAGGTCAAGACCATATATGCTTTTGTATCTAAAGGTTTTCTTAATTTGAGAAAGGTAAATGATGAGATTTATTGTCCTTTATTGGCTTATGTTAGGAAGAAAGATTCACCATATAGAATTGCAGTGAAATATATAAAGATTTAATAAATCAGTCATAAAATATTTATAATTTGGTAGATAAGGAAGCATCACAAGAAGTTGAAAATAATCATCTACACTTAAAGCTATAATTAATACTATTTGATGGCTAACTTTAAAAGTATGTGCTTTTAGAAGCCATGATGAAAGCTATGGTTCAAAACATTAAGGTAATTTTATTGAACTTTTAAAGCTCTTAGGAAGTCATAATGCTTCTCGTTAAAATGTTAAATATACTTTTTATAGAATTTAAAATGAAATTTTGAGTATCTTTGCTAGAAATGTGAGAAGAGTGATTCACTATAAGATTAGAGATTCAAAGTTTTCTATCATTGTTAATAAAGCTAGAGATGAAGCAAAAAAGGAACAAATGACAATTATCTTATGAGTTTTAACAAAAATGATCTCATCCAGAAGCATTTTTTATATGTTGTGTATATGAAAGATAGCACGACATTGACTCTAAAACAAGAGATGTGCAATGTTCTAGCTTGTAATGATTTTCGCGTAGAACATATTTAAGATCAAGGATATGATAGTGCAAGCAATATGTAAGGTGAGTGGAATGGACTCTAAGTTTTGTTTCTTAAAGATTGTTATTTTTCTTATTATGTACAATGCCTAATTGATATGTTATAATTAAGTATTGTTGTTGCCTCTAGAAAAGTAAAACTTGTCCTTTTATAACTTAGACTTCTATTATTAAATATTTTTGTTAGTTCATGTAAAAGAAACAATGAGTTACAACTTGTTTGAGTAATTGAAACTAGCAATAAAATTGCTCAAGATAAAATAGAGACAGGAAAAGAAGCAAACCAAGTCGGTAGCTTACAATGACCAGGCGATACTCGATGGGGTTATCATTTTCAATCAGTTTATAGCTTGTTAAGAATGTTTAGTTTAACTTGTAAAGTTATCAATAATGTCTCTAAAGATGGACCAAATTATTCTTAATGAGGTGATGTAGAAGTAATTTATTTGGCATTAATTTCTTTTAAGTTTATTTTCATATTACATATGATGAAACAAATTATGAAAATTATTGATGTTTTATGCCAAGCTTTGCAACAAAAAAAAGCAAGACTTTGTCAATACCATGATTTTAGTCTCAACTACAAAGTCATTGATTCAAAAGTTATTGGATGATGGACGAGAACCTTTACTTTAAAGTGTCAAAGCATTTTGTGTACAAAAAAGATTGATATTCCTGATTTGAAAGCACAATTTACAAGAGCTCATGGTAGGTCTTGTCGCACCTGACATCGCGGCGGCCCTAAAAATAATTCTCTTGAATTATGGAAAAAGAACAGATTTCTGGCATCCGGTTCTTTTAGGAAAAAAATGTCTTATTTGAGGAGTCGCCACCTAGTATTATGGTCACTAGGAACCCTAACTGGTCAACAGAGATTCTATGGCTCGGGATTGGTTACGTAAAAGGGAAGATATTATCACCCCTTAAATGTTCTGCCTAAGGCAGACTCCATTGCCGGTTTTGTCTTAAATTGCTAAATGTTTATTAGTTTATGCTACGATGATTTGTTTATAATATTCCTGACTTTGGCGCTAGTGAATATTCGAGCTCGAATAATTCTAACTCTGGCGTTGGTAAAAATTCTTAGCTACGGAAAAAAATTAGATCAATATTTTTATTCCCTACTCTAGTGCCAGAGAGTAAATAAATAAAAATAAATTTATTTTTACGCATGCAAATATTTATTATTTTTCTAGTTATATAAAATACAATGAATAAAAATAATATAAATTTAAACTGGTATTTTTATTCCTGACTCTGGCGTCAGTAAATAAACCAGTAAATTTACATTATTTTTATTCATGCATACACATTTTTTATTTTTTATTTTTTTTCTCCCTTTTTTATTTTTCTGTCTTTTTTTATTTTTATTTTTTTTGGGCTGGGCCCAGCTCAACCAACATGGGCTGGGCTAGACCCGGCCCGGCTGGGCAAAAGAAGTAAAAGCACGCGTGAAGTTAATTCACGCGTGCATGAATAGTGTGAAGGTAATTAAATTACCTTCACACTGCATTTGACATTTATTGAATGCAGAGAAGGGAGACTTACCTGTGCAGCGAAGAACGGCGACGAAGACGATGGTGCGGTGGCTCTTTTCTTTTGTTTCCCGATGTAGCTCCACTGTCCCTTGGATTTTTCTTTATCTGCAGGCGCGAAATGGTTGCTTCTTCGTTTTTCTTTCCTTCTTTTTTTTCTCCTTTTTCCCCCTTGAGTTGTGTTTAGGAAGGAAAAAAAAACTTTCGGTCCCTGCTTTCGAACTCCCCTACTCTGGATGAAGACTACGATGCTAAGGATCCTGGAACCGGGGGTTGGCCGGACGCAAGCTTTCTCGGGTTCGTTGCTTTGTTTTTTACTCTGGTTCTGTGACTCTCCGTGTCTGTTCTTCGCTTGTTTTCTGGGTTTTGTTGTGTGTACAATTTTTTGTCTCTGTTTTTAAGGGTTTCTTAGTTCTGCTCCTCGGTGTTTTCTCCTCCGTTCTGCCCTAGTTTCGAGTATGGGTTTTAGCTTCACCCCCCAGTTTTTCTTTTTCTCTCGTTCGTCGCTTTTTCTCCTCCTTGTGATTCCTCCCCCTTCCTCTCGCTCTCTCATCTTCTCTGGCTTTATAGCCAGAGAATACCAACCATTTGAAACGGCTTCAAAGCCATTACTGCCAGAAACGGCTCCTGAGGAAGAAGGCGATGAACAGCTTCTCAAAACGGTGCCCGTTTGTGCGATGGAAATGACCATTTTCAATCTGGTCACTAAATTTCTGAAATCATGCAATCAAGCCCCTTTCTAAATTGTAATTGGACCCCTGTATTTCGATGTTTTTTACAAGCTAATCCTTGGACTTTAATCTGTTGCAATTTTGCCCCCAATTAACCCCAAACTTTGCTATTTGTTCAATTAAGTCCCTGATTTCATTAATTTAACTAAATCCAAGTCCAATTAAGTC
>Ga0325405_1000142_pt1 | contig 66167 bp, 40 predicted proteins | sample PopdelMetagenome_21_FD_205663 | JGI IMG/M metagenome (GOLD analysis project Ga0325405, IMG submission 205663) | Populus deltoides microbial communities from Bellville, Georgia, United States - Xylem-Control-R2 | ecosystem: Host-associated > Plants > Phyllosphere > Stem > Wood/Secondary xylem...
GTTTTTCGGGTCTTTCATCTGATATTCCTTTTAATCTATATTCTTCCGGGTGAGTGGGATAATCTTTAATATGCATATATTATACATAAATATGTATGTTGATTATACAATGAGTACTAGTTAATTTTTTGAATATTTATATATATTGCTTTATTTTCTGAGTACTCATTTATTCTTGAATTTGCACTCGCAATCTGTCAAACTAAATTATATTTGATATGATATACGTTTCTTTGATGATTCTGTGAATATCTATTATGCCTTGATATGAGACTTGTCAGTAACTCCATGCTAACGGAGAGTAGTTAGCCTATGTGCACATAGTATTCTGTATACCTAGCTGGTGAGAGAGGAGAGGCATCAGCCTGTGGCGACTGATCATCCCACAGCGGTCACCTTCGGGTGTCATTTGGTCACCTTTGGGTGTCATCTGGTCACCTTCGGGTGTCATCTGATCTCTGACATGTATTTCGCTACATTATGATAATATGTTTAGTATATATATGTATATCAAGATAAATCATCTTGCAAACTATTAATATCTAAAGTATCTAAAATGTATATTAAATATTATTCCCTCACTGAGTTGGTTGAACTCACCCCTCATTCTTAATATTATTTCAGGTTCTTAGTTTCTGATAGCAGTTGGACTTTGTTGAGTGTTCCTGCTTCATCAGTTTTGGTCGGTATGCCTTGCTTGTTTTGCGAGGCTTTCCTTTTAGTTTTGATTTGATGTCTTAGAGGCTCCATTATTACCTTGTTTTAATTAAGTTTGGATTTTGACAATATAATGAGTATTATGGATTATTGTTTTTGTTTTAGTTACTGATGAGGAGTTTTAAACTATCTTTTGGTTTCATCAGTTTTGAATAATATAATATTTCTGAAGATTATGAAATGTTACGTATTTTTGAATAAATTGTTCTTTTGATATGTCTGTTTTGAGGCTTAGCGTAGGTGGGGTGTCCTTTCAACACCGCTCCTGCGTTGCCGGTCACGGATTCGGGATTCGGGTCGTGACAACCGGTTAATCAATTGATACTAACAATCTCATTTATTCTTCCTAGTTAAGGTGATTGATAGCTTATACTTGGTGCTTGGTAGGTCAAGGTGACTTGTGACTAGTACTTGCAAAAAATTTTATTTAGTGAAGGTGAGGATTCTCCGATGTTTAAATAAGTATCTTTTTAAAGAGAGAAAATACAATAATATTCTAGAGAAAGATGCTTTGAAAATATATATGCAGTAGAGAATGAAGATTGTGAACCTTTGTTCGGAAGGTTTTATAGTATATTTATATCCCATGAGTCTTGTCATTTTGTAAATAGAAGGGTGTAGAGTGTTATTTTATCCTTGTGACATTTTGAGTTGCATTCTATTAAAAAATAACACGTATTAGATCAATATAAGATATCGAGGGACCTGCATGGAGCTCAGGAAAAATCCATGGTAAGTGTTGAGCTCAGACCCATTAGAAGTGCAAAATGGATCCAGACATGCTGCTTGGACCCAAGCATGTTGGTATCGGGCGCGCTCTCAACTCTGAGCATATTAGACTTGGGTGTGGAAGCCTGAGTCTAGAGGAGTGATGGGGTACACACCCACGCTGGGCGTGACAACATGTCCAACATGGGCTTGGGCTTCTTTCTTGAGCCCATGTCCTTTAGGAAGTTGGGCCTGGGCGTGGTACTTTTATTGGGTTCTCTATTGTACTTTGGGCTCGAGATACCAAGCTTGAGTCCAAATGTTGTTCTTCTTCAATCTATTTTGATATAATTTTTTAGATCTAATTTTTAGAGTTTTTTAAGTCTATTTTATTTGGATACATTTTGAAGGGATGAGATTCATGTTTCAAATCACAGCCCCACTCCTCTCTTGTAAACCCATTTACAGGCAACTTAAATTTACTTCACAAGGAAACTCCATGGAATGTCCATTCTCTGAAATGGTAAAATGTTTCCAAGATAGCGTATGTACTATAGTGGAGCTTGTGTGTGTGTGTGTGTGTGTGTGTGTGTGTCCAAGCAACAATTTTCTCGACATAGAGAATCCTTATTGCGTTCCTCCTTATCTTATCAGAAATGGAATCCACTGAAGAGCACTTTTTGCTGGCTGATGCAGAATCCATAATTTGAAATCAAACAGTTTCAGAAAGGAGCTTAAATTAATTACAAGAACTCGAGAATCAATGGATAGGATCAAAAGTTTTGTGCCCACATCGTTTGAACATAAATATCCTTACCTTACTTCTCTATTAATTTTTATTTCTGATACATGATTTTAAAACAATAGGGAATTATGATCCATAGAAAATAATATGAAGCATGGTTCCTGCGCAAGAATGACGACGAGCACATACGGAGAAATGATATTTAGCTTACGAATAAGAAGGATTCTAAGGCAATTGATCTTGGTATTTAAAAAGTGATGCTTGATTAACACTGAAGATAACAAAAACTCTTCAATCTAACAAGATTCAAAAGAAAAATTCGGAGAGCAAAGGTGAAGAGACAGAATTCTTGGCCAGCAGAAGAAAATGTCTGAAAGCAAGGATTGCTAATTTCAGGAGTAGAGTGTGACAAGATCCTCGTACAGTCAACAACAACATATCTGATAAAACGGATCTCCGAACTGTGCCATTGTACATAGATAATATCAAATTAAAGAGAGGCTATAGGGCAGACTCTTATGATACCTTAATTCTCATGAGGCACTATAGCAAAAGGCTGTTAGTTTCCCGACTTTAACCGATCGAATAATCCGAATCACAGAGATAAACGATCCAGTCAGTCACTGATCAGGTAAATTTAAACATTATACCTCAAATTATCCATGGAATAGCTTCGATTCCTCTTCCCATCTGTTTTCCTCCTCGGAGGGCCACCACATACAATTGAACACTCCAACCCACAAAATCTACCGAAGCAAGTAAACGTGCCATCATCATCAGCACTGTGCCTGCGGCTGTGTCGTTTAACAATTTTGCTTTCTTTAGAAGTGCTACTAGCAGGAAAACTTGAGATATCACTGGCATCGTAAACTGGCGGAAGCTCTGCTCTCCATCTTTCCAGTTTAGATTGAAGACCCTCCATGCTTCCATCCAAGCTCATTACTCCCATTATCTCACTCTCTGTCTCTACGAATCGACGATTTTTCTTTCTTGTCATTACTGCCGCCACCTCTGATGGTGATGGGCCCAATTCTGAATCGGTTATAGCTGGCCTACTTATTAAATTTGCCTTTTTCGGAGTTGCATGCCTGAAGTTGTTGTACGGAGATCCAAGATCCAACCCTGGAAACTTCGGTAAAGATTTCACAATGTTATCCAATTCGGTTGATTTGTCATCAGATCTTTCGTTTGTTAATGCTTCAGAGCTTAACGAGGCTTTTGCAAATGCCCCATTAAGCTCTGAATCACTAAGAACCAAATTATTATTTTGGTCTTTCTTGACAATCTCTGAGCCACTTATCATGTAACTGGCTTCTTTTCTCCAATTCTTGTTCTTCTTCTCCAATTCTGATCCGCTGACCATGGAACTAGCTTTTGTTCTCCCTCCATTCATCATCTTCGTATCCTCCGATTCTGAGCCACTAATCATGGAAGCACCCTTCCCTTTCATCACCATTTTTTTCTTTTCCATCACCATTGACCCAAACAAGGAACTTGAATCACTCTTTGTACGTCTTAATTCAGGTTTCGGAGGCCAAGGAAGCAAGAGGGGATTGGAACGGATGCCACTACTGCTAACATCAGAAACATCTTTATGATGATTCACGTCCTCTTCCCCCATAAGCTGACGATAACCCACGGCCGAGCTAAGCTGTGAATACAATGGCATGCTTCGCATTGAGCTATCAAGAAGCGCCACACCAATGTTAAGAATCCCCTGGGGGCGTCCTGACGGTCGGCGGACCTGGAGAGCAACGAAGCGCATGCCTATCTGAAAGTGGTTGTGATGGTGGGGATCAGGCGGGGGAATCAGGTTCCCAACTATCACGCGGACGGTGCCTACATGAATGTCACGGAACCAATGCAGGGCGTAGATTTCAATCATGACAGCAGAGGTGTCACCATGGAGGAACCTGTCATCCACGCGGAAAACAAACTTGTCATTCCAAGTGGGATTGTTGCGTCCCTCAGAGTCGATTCTTGTTGAAAGTTTCCTGTCAGGGTGGATCCATGCAACTGCATAGGTTTTCATCTTTCGTGAGACCTTGGCGAGATCTTGTGCAGAAATGACATTGAGTTCCAAGAGTTGAAAGGGTGACAAGATCGCATGAGACATTGCAATGATAAAAAAAAAGGTTTGTGGTTACTGCTGTAAAGATTGCAATAGAGATTTAAAATGTCCTCCAGACAGTCGTCCAAGAAGAGGACGACGAAAGGAGGGCTGGCATCAAGGGAAGGAGATATCTCTGACGAAGAGGAAGCGGACCAGAGATCATAGAATGTATTGACCTGGACAACACAGGTTTGGGTATTGGGAGAAGACAGACATCTCTTAAGGTACGACTCAGGAAGCAGCAAAAATCACTAGGTTCATGAATGTATTGGCAGTTTGAAGAGACAAGGTTTGAAATGTTAGTTAGGTGGGATGAAGCTAAGTCCGATCAAGTCCTGAATTAGGTTTCTTCGGGTCAGACAACAATGGCTGGTTTCCAGTTTTTGGGGTGGAGAGATTGGCTCCTAATTTGCTGTAAAAAAATTTCCAATACAAAGTATCAATATTATAATTAGACTTGCTGTAATTAGAGAACGTATCTGCTGTCATTGTTGCCATTTTTATACATTTGTAAAAGCAACATGTCTGGATTTATTCTCAAAAAAAAAAAATTCTGGATTTTTTTGTGCAAATTTATTTATTTATTATGTGAAGAACATTCTTAAAATTCCTATACCGAGTTCCTAAAATTTCTCTCTAAAATCGCTACCATGACCCGCTAATGTTTTCTAATAATGGTGGCTTCTCCTCCGTTAGCCAATCCTCTATATTGCAGCTATAGATTCTCAGCATCAGTTGGTCCAAGAGAAATGTCGAAGCCCTTGGTCCCTCTGGTGCCAACAGGCACATATAACCACCGTCGGATTGATCTTTGATAAAGAGGCGTTGTGATTTGAAACACCGGCCGGCTTCAGCCCATTGTATCCCCATTGTTTGGCCAACGTTGTGTTTATGTATTTGGATGGAGAAATGTTCTGTTGGCTCTCATTTTCCTGCCTATCAGTTTCCGTGATTAAGGTCTAATTCTTTCACATGAATGTTTGTGTCTCACACACTACATAATGCGCTCAAGAGCTGACCAAATTAAAGCATGTTGGGCTGATTTCAGTATCAAAATTTCGCAACTTTTAATGTTTAATTCCCCTTCTACTAGTGTATCCGAGGAAACATTCTAGCTATTGGACATTTCTGACTCGAGACTATAAACTAAGGGATCTAATGAAAGAACCATATTCTTGGCCTGATCTAAACTCGAAGTTCAGCTCAAAACCCAACTCAATTAATCTAGGTATTTAAAGAAAAGGTTGCGATAGAATTTGCTTTTCTGTCTTCCTTTTTCTTTCTTTCTTTTTTTGTAGTGACTTACACCCATATGCACCAAGAAATAGGTTTTGAACTATGGTTTTGGTTTCGGTTTCGAGAAGGGTTAAAGAACAAATAAGTATCTACCTTTTTATTGTTATTCTTGATTAGAGATTGATTGTAGAAGGTTCTAAGAAGAGTTAAGGTATTTATTATGATTTGATGATTAAATGATCTAAGAGTTATAATTGGATATTTAAGGTGTAGTTTTACGTACTCAAAATCAGTTTGATATGTTATTTGGATTATGAGTTTTTAAAGAATAAAATGTTTATTTTTTGAGATCTGCAGATTTGAAAACTAGTAGATCGGGATTCTGGAAATCCCGATCAACCGGTTGGCATGTGATAACAGTCGACCGGTTGACCCAACATTAAAGTTTTATTGGGTATGTTAGATTCGATCAGTTTGAGTTATGTTCAGGATTGATCAGATGAATCAGTTTGATTTTGTATATATGTTTCGGCCTCTAAACTTAAAGTTTTAATCTTTTATGTTATTTTGTTTCGAGTTATTTTTTAGTGTCTTCCGTGTTCATTATAGGTTCTGTCGACGTTCCTCTTAACAATCTTTAGTGGTCTTTAGTTCTGCATCCGTTGTCTTTTGTTTTTGTTTTTCAGGTAAGTAAGATAATCTTTAATATACATTATGCATGCAATATAAATAAATATGTATATTGATTATATGATGAGTACAACTAGTTAATTTCTTGAATATTTATACATGTTGATTTATTTTTCGAGTACTTATTCATTCTTGAATTTGCATTTGAATTCTGTTGAACTAAATTCCATTAGATATGATATACATTGCTTTGATAATTATGCGAGTATCTATTATATCTTGATATCGATATACTTGTTGGTAATTCCATGCTAACGGATAATGGTTAATCTATGTGCATATAGTATTTTGTATATCTAACTAGTGAGAAAAACACCAGCCTGTGATGATCGGTCCTCCCACAGTGATCACCTTCGAGTATTATTTGATCTCTAACATGTATTCAAATACTTTATGTTAAGATGCTTAGCATGCATATTTATATCAAGATATGTCAATTTGCAAACTATTAATATCTAAGATGTATGTTAAATGTTATTCCCTCACTAAATTGATTGAACTCGCATCTCGATTTTTTTTTAAATCATTCTAGATTCTTAGTTTCTGTTAGCAATTGGACTTTGTTCAGTGTTTTTGCTTCTTCAGTTTTAGTTAACATACTTTACTTATTCTGTAAGACTTTTCTTTTAGTTTTTGATTTAATGTTCCAGACACTTTATTATTACATTGTTTTAATTAAGTTCGGGTTTTGACAATATAACAAGGATTATGAGTTATGTGTTTTGTTTTATTTGATAAGGAGAATTTTTAAAGTATTATTTGATTTTAAGAGTATAATATTTTGAAAAATTAAGAATTATTTTAAATTTTTATGTAACTTATTTTATAATATATATTCTGAGGCCTACGCTAGACTGTGTGTGTCCTAATAGCACCATTCCTGCATTGCCGACTATAGATCCTGGATTCGTGTCGCTACACCTAATTAATAAGTTCGAAACCTGCGAAGGAAGTAAACGAGGGTGCTAGAAATCTGGGGTAGATTATTCTCATTGGTGGCCCAAAGGCCTTTCAAACCAATATGTAATAAAAAAAATGAAGATTATGAACACACACCACAAGTTATTCTTAGTCAAATAAGAAACAGGTCGTGTGATATATATATATATATATATATATAGCATGACATGTCGATCTGAGCCTTTGGAGGCTGGATCATTGCCCTCCATGCTCTCTTCTGTTGACACCTTACGGAGGCAGCCAGTGACTGCCACCTCTCAATAAAGTGCACGTGCCATCTAGAAAATCAAATGAAATTAAAATGCCTGGTCTGTCCGTCATGGGTGAGCGCGCAAGTTCCCATGCTCTGCTGCTGCCCCATCAATGAAGAAACCTCCATTCCATTGCCCTTGCTCGTATTACATATACCGCTCCACAGTTCACACCCCAAACACCCCCTCCTCTCTTTCAAGTCTCAACTCTCACGCATTCATGGATGTTGTTCACCGCAATAGCCTATAGGAGTGGAGAGAACTGAGGTGGTCATGTCTTTTGCCTATTCCCAGAAAGATAATCTGCACCATACCAAGATACAAGGTATGCTTTCTTCTCTTCTCTCTAATCCATATATATATAAATCACAAGTGAATTGAGTCGTCCTGCTACTATTTAACAAACTGGCCTTAAACGTGGGTTGTATCCTACAGATCCGTGGTGGCTTAGACACTTCTCACGAAAACCCTTGGCATTTATCATGTGAAGTCTTCCTGGCTACCTTTCATTGCTAATGGGTCTAAAAGTCTAAAGCACTCACATGCATCTTGCTAATTAACCACTATTCTACAACTGGAGCGATATCAACATAGAAATGCTACTCGTGACAGCATTTATGGTCATCTATATGTTCTTAGTTAATTCAAATGAGTAGTTTCATTCTAATCCAAGATGTCTTCAGTTCAAGTATATTTAATTATAGGCAAAGAAGAGGGGGGAAAGTAATCTTAGCACTAATATTGTTCTGCAAATTTGTTCATTGTTTTAGCATTGCTTAGATTCAATTAAAACATTGGTTAATATCTTAATTTGATGCGCAGACTGTTAATCTATCATCTCTGTAAGAAAGATGAAACATATGCCTCCCTTCTGTTTTTGGAAAATCAGAAGCTATTTCATGTTTGGTGTGGAGGTCGTCAACCCAAATGAAATGTTCTTAATTTTTGTTTTTTGGTTTTATGGTCATTATCGGGATAGATTTAACAATGCGAAATCCCTTTTTAGTATTTGTCAAAGAGGGGGGAAACCCTTTACGTGTACGACAATTTTTAACTCTTGTTAAACTGATTTGTGCAAGGTCAAAGGCAAAAATGCTTCTGAGGAGCTCATCAACTTCTGCAGCTGGACCCTTGTTTTCACCCTTCTCGGACGGCCCTAATAGAGACTTTGACGCTGTTAACAACACCCACGACACCCACACCAACCACATCAAACACCAACCAGTGTTTCATGATCACAAACTATCATTTCCTCACGGTTTGCAGCATCTCAACTTGACACCATTATCAGGCCACAGCAGCTCATCTCCATTGTCTGAACTCGATCAAGAAAAGGGTAGTTCTCGAATTTACAGCCTTCGAAGAGCTTCGTCGGATAGTAATTTGGAAAGTTTTGTCCATACATCTTCTTGTGATCAAGAAGAATTTCGTAACTCAACTACTACATCAAAGAAATTTCAATATAGACATCACAAGAGAATGTTACACTCTTCACCTTCTTTTTCGATATTTTACAAAAATGATGAACTAGAGGATGAAGGACACAATGGAACAGATGTGGGAAGAGAAGAAGAATTGATGAGAACTATTACAATTAGAGAAAACATAAAATCTATTGGTAGCGGGGACTTCAGTTTTGGAAAGACGAGCATGGGGTTAATAGAGGAGGAAGGAGAGAAGGAGCAGGAACAAGATTCAAACGGAATTGAGAATTTCGATATTGAAGAAGTAAGGGAACCGGCTAGTCCTCCCCTGTATCTTGCTGCTGGGCTTGGGATTGATGATATAGATCTCGGTGGTAATAGTGGTGGCGGTGGTGGTTTTCATTTAAGTTTTCCGAACTTTGATGAAGATGATGATGTAGAAGAGTATTATAAGAGGATGATTTATGAGAATCCTTTCCACCCTTTGCTCCTCTCAAACTATGCTCGGCTGTTGCAGGTAAGATTAGTCTTTTATCTTTTCTGACTCTACTCTAATTTTCACTTCATCATACCTATTTAAGATAACTCATGTCATGAAATTGATGCATTATGTTCTATCGTTCCTACCTTGAGCCATCACCAGTTGTCCCCGTGCTTACCAGAAGAGCTGTCCAGTCTTTTGACCTCCCTATTGTAAAACATGGGATCTAGACTTTGAATGATCAGGTCCTATAATATTTGGGGTTTTTATGTTCAGATCTTTGTCAAGGTCTGCTTCCAGTCATGTTCATTAGTTTTGAATGTCTAAAGGAAATGTAATCTTATTGGTGCTTCTGTGTCGATTTGGAGCAGATTGAAAGGTTGGCTTGGCTTGATAGCTGCTATTTTTATTTTTTTCAATTACCTGCTTCTGCTTCTGCTAGTACTTTTTGTACTATTGTTTTATGCAAAACTTTGGATCCCACGTTTTCTAAATGGCGTCACAATTAATCAAATACTGAAATTACTTTTAACTGGTAAGAATGCCCATCTATTTTTATTTTTTTTATTAAGGAAACGAAGCATTTTGACATAAAATAATCTCAGTAAAGTAAGAATAGTGTTCGGACAGGCATTTTGTTGATAATAGTGTTTTTCTTCAGTGTTGTAATTCCTCGAGCATTCTGAGAGTGGACCTTTATATTTTGTAGAGGCCATAAGAAAATGATTGGTTTTTAATTGTAAAGCTTCTCTTTGTAACAGTCCAAGGGAGACCTTCATGGAGCTGAGGAATATTATCGTCTTGCAACACTGGCAGCTCCTGCAGACGGTGAAATTCTGTTGCAGTATGCGAAACTGGAATGGGAGCTGAACCATGATCAAGATAGAGCATTAATTAACTTTGAGCGTGCAGTTCAGTCAGCCCCTCAAGACAGGTGAATAAGAACTTGCTTTCTTCTAGCTCCTTTGCAAAGAGTTGCAAATCTAACTCCCATCAATAGTAGCATGTTTATTGTGTTGGAGTTACTTTTACAAAGTGCTTTTGCGCTACAAAGCACCAAATTGATGCATTTTGTGTGCTTTTGATATGGTGATGTGAGAAGCATCAACAAGCACCCCAGGCATCAATTTGATGATTTTTAGTGCAAAGGCTCTTTCAGCTGCAGTGCCACTTGATAAGAATCCTGCACGGACTTTGAAAATGATTGCACCTGAATTGTATTTGAGATGAATAAGCATAAGTTTGCTTTCCATGTTTTCAGCAATGTTCTTGCAGCTTATGCCAGCTTTCTCTGGGAAATAAAAGACGATGGGGAAGGAAATACATTTCAACCAGAATTTATCCAGGTGCCACTTTCTCTTCTTGGTCATAAATTTGTGAATGCTTTATTGTATGGTTCCAACTAAGCTTGAAAACCTAGCCACCAACTAGGATTTTAAACTGTTGCAGCTTCCATCTGAGCATCATATTGATCTGGAAGACCATGCTGCATCTGATGCCAACAAGGATCGCGATGCTGAGGAGTTTTATAGAGCAATGGTGGAGGCAAATCCTTGCAACTCTTTGGTTCTAAGAAATTATGCTGAGTTTCTGTATCAGGTAAGATCTGTAAATTTATCTCTGTACTTCATCATAAGCTCATTCAGGTAGTATACTTGTAATAGTATACAAGAAGAATCTATAATTAATGTTTGAGCTTTGTAGTCATAACTGGATATATTTCCATCAGACTCCATTATCTAGAGACTAGAGGTGAGGCATGGTGGAAGCAGAGATTTGTGGCACACTTTCAAAACTATTGTATGGGATATTTGTGAGCTGATGCATCGAGACTGCTTAATTCTTTTAAACAGTTTGAATAATTGGAGTGATCTTTTAAACAGTTTGAATAGTTGGAGTGATATTTTGCGAGCATGAAAAACTGTTTCAAACAAGATAGGAAAGGTAACTTGGAAAATCTTTGTTTCTCAGGAGAGATATAATAGAGGATCAGTAGTTTGATAAGGGCATACGCAACTTAGGTTAAGGAGAATTTTCCATGACCATTGCATACAACAACAAAATGATCATCAATGAGGAAAGTCCATCTTATGATCTAAGGAATAGATCTGTCCAAAGGTTAAATTGGAGATGAATGTATAACTGCATAATTCAAAATATGTCATCTGGAACACATTCCATTAAGGAGTACGAGTTAGTAACCATCTGTTTTTCTGGGACACGTAATCCTGGATTGAAGGAGGAGTCATTCACTATAGATGTAGCTTTAACATGGGAGTCAGAGATATAAAGTCATTCAATGCATCCATCTGTTACTTTGGTGCTTTTAGCAATTTGGACATTCGTACAGTCCCATCTCTAGGCTATCGTAGCAAAATTTATTGAATCCCATGATGGATGGAGTTGTCCTTCAACGGTCATTGCACTTCATCGTGAATCGAGCTGTTAGAAAACACTAGTTGGAAAGAATAATCAAATATGCATGCACAACATGTATATCTCATAGACATGCAATTAAAGCAAGGATGCAACTACACGAGTTAAGGTGAAGACATGGCTTAGGATTTGGCACATCTTCAATTGTGATAAAGACAGTCATTCTGTAAAAAGATGCAACAGTTTGGTACAGGAAATCAAAAATCTGAAAAAATCTGCAAATGGTCAGAAATGTAAATCAACATGCTAACCAGATCTAAGGGACTTTTGTTTAGTTATATACATACAAGTCTTCTATTATCAGCTTTTTGTATACAAAATCAAGTAGTGTCTATGTAATCTCTAATGAAGTAACATAAATATATGTTTGACAATGACTGGGATGATTTTGCGATCGTTTTCTGTATTTAGAGTGACATCACATGTAAAATTGAAGGAGGCCGGCAGCGTGGTACGGTGATCACAGTGCAAATTCTTGGATAGCTGCTTGTGGGAACAAGCTACGCTGTGGACTAGAGTGTTTTTTGTGTACTTCTTTCACTATTTTGTGTACTTCTTTCATGTGGACGTCTAGATTGGAGTCTTTGAGTTGTCTTTCTTCCTCCATTCTTGCTATAACATTTGTTTTCAACCAACAGTCCAAGAGAGACCTTAAAGGGGCTGAGGAATACTTCTCCCGAGCCATACTGGCTGATCCTGGTGATGGAGAAATCCTGTCGCAATATGCAAAATTGGTGTGGGAACTTTATCGTGACCATGATAAAGCCTTGTGTTACTTTAAACAATCAATTCAAGCAACTCCTGCGGACAGGTACACCCCTTTCTCCATGTTTTAGAATTTAGACGGCTTCCCATTTATTTGTGTTTACAAGATGGTCCTTCGGTGTTCAAAGTTCACGGTCTTTGGTTTGAAAATGTAAAATGTTGATGCCGGACCTCCAGTTTCTTCTTCTTCCTTTTTTATTACTCTCTGCAAGTATATCTATAAAACGAACACTCACCTACAAGGAAGGGACTCCATTAGAAAGGGGAGATGGTATGGAGGAGTCTGAGTTTTAGAGATTGGACCGGCCACTCTTTTCCCTATAGCAAATTCTGTTTGGCAAAAGAATTTTTTGGTCTAGATGATTTGCGTGATGGAAGATGCTTTGATTGTTTGATAGGAATGGCAGCTAAATTATACATTCTAGGACCGACTGATTCTTGGCCTGACGTTTCATTCGTTCTTTCTTTTCAGCTATGTTCTCGCAGCTTATGCTAGTTTCCTATGGGAAACAGAGGAAAATGAAGAAGATAGCACGAGTCAGTTCGAGATGCCCAATCACAATGAAGGTGCAGTAGCTGCTGCCAATGCTCAAGTGCATCATAAATACTAGACCAGGACTATAGTTACGAATGCTTTATCAGAAGCAAAACAATAGGAATGCCATTAAGATATAAGCTCCAACTGAATAAACTAAAATGCTGTTAAAATTGTGAGAAATTGCAGCCAAATTAACAACACTTTCTGACGATTTTCCCATCTGCTTTATTCAGTTCCCAGCAGCCAAGAAAGATTTTTTCTATTTATCGTAGCATATTCATAGCCTTGCCAAAACCATGACAAATTTCATACGGAACTTCTTTCTACTCATCAATCAGAAGTGGAAGATCAGGCAAACACAATAGACATGAAAGAGAAGAGAATCTCAGGTTGCCAAGTGATTGCAATAGTAAAATTAACTACTGTTTCCTTCCATTTCTTGGTGCTATCAGCATTGATCATCTTTTCTCAAATCTGCACCTTTTCCACCCTCCATCTTATGATTTTCTCCCTTCAGCTAAGCTTACACGTAATGCTCGTCCCTCCAGTTCCTATATAAGGAACACATGACCATTGATTAGCTGTTTTCCAAAAACAAATGCTGCAACACAGAAAGTATATACTGAGTAGAGGGAGGTAGATTATACCACTCCATTAAGAGATTGAAGGGCTGTTTCCATTTCTTCTTTTGTTGAGTAACATACAAAACCATAACCACGGGATTTTCCCGTCTCCCCGTCATATAGAACCCTTGCTCCAACAACGTTGCCATATTCTTGAAAGGCTTGTGTCAAACTTTCAGACGTTACTGACCAGGATAAATTTCCAATAAAAAGTTTGTATTCTGTTTCTGGATATAATGGTTCTTTAGGTTTAGGTTTATCTGCAAAGTTCACCCTTAAGATGCGGCCCATGTATTGCTGAAAAAAGAAAAAAAAATTGAAGCTTGAGGTAAAATGACTCGCTAATATATTAAAGTATTCACACACTCACAGAGAGAGGAGTTCTTACGCTTCCATCGAGATTTTCAATGACTGTCTCACAATCTTCAATGCTACTCATTGTCACGAATGCAAAACCTCTGCTTCTTCCAGTTTCTCTGTGATAGAGAACCTGCAGCCATGCTCATTGGTCAGTAAAAGAATAGCTCTCACAAAAAAAAATTATAACAGCAACAACAACAAGGGAAATAAACAGTACTATAAATTCCATGACAAGCAGTAACATTGCGATTAAGGCAAATTGTAAGGTAAAGAGTGAAGAGAAATCAATACTTAAGCACATGTTCTATCATATTCAGCAAGCCTTTCGTTACCAACGGCCAAGTTTCCATCAGTTATAGTTTAATCATCATTATCGTGAAAAAAGTATGAAATCAGTAACAGCAAGAGAAGGGACTATCTTAATTTGGGTGTTCTGGAGTCTTGAAAACAAAGGAAAATGAATACTACAGTGCTTTATTGCATATTGAGGCGGGCTTCACTCTTTCACTTCCCAAAACCCCTTGAAGTAGTGAAAATTGGGAGTAAAACTTCTCTAGCAACAAGTGAGATCATCAGTTAAACAATAATGCACCTCCTTTTTTTTCATTAGCAACAATTATGCATCTCCTCTCACATAGGTCCATGTTGAATAGCCTACTTGGTTACCAATCATCTTCGTATCCGTGTGAGTGTAGCACAACCAGGGAACCGTTGCCACAGTGCTAACATGTGGCTCCTCCTTCACTCCTACCATGGTTTTTTCCATGACACGGAACCACGTTCCTGATTGATGGAGAGCTCGTGATGACGGTAAAAAGGGAATAATAGCAAACAAACCACCAATTCACCCATCCAACCTTCTCTAAGAGGCAACCTACAGCTGTGCGTTGAGATGATAAAAACTGAATTATCAGGCTTGTGCCATTCATCCAAGTTCAAGAAGCTCATATAGTTGCATTCAATCTATTAAATTTACCACTAAACATTGCTCAACTGATCGCTAACACAGGAATTTCACTACTTTGATTGAATTGTCCCTTTACCCTACGTTTGAAGTTACCAGAACTTTCATTCATGGTATATTGATGCAGACACGCACCTAGATCACACGGCCAAAGCAAATTCAGGTTTCCATGTAGAATTTAAGCACATGCTATCTCTCAGTCCAAGTGATTTCGAGGGTGAATTTCTCAAGAAATTATGCTGCTAAATGAGCAGTTACCTATCTGAGGGATTTCAAGCTTCTTCTTCTTCTTTATGGAAGCTAACAAGCTTTATCACCTGATTAGGAAGTGAATTTTCAAGCTATTGCAGAGCCGTGTTTTAGGAAGTCAACAAGAAAGTTCATTTAGCAAAGTAATTTGGTTCTTGCATGTTTGATGAACACACTCCACTATAGACTTTGGCATCAGAGGCAGCCTTGTTTATTCATGTCTTAATGGTAAATCTAGCCATAACAGCAGATCCTAATTAAGTAAAGAAAATCATCCTCCTCAAATATCATCATATATTGATGTTTAACATACCTCAACCATCTCTGGAGTACCATACTCTTGAATCATCCCAGCAAGCTGTGCGCTGTCAACATTATATGGCAAATTCCCAAAGTAAAGCTTGGTATTAACAGGGACCTGATCAGCTTCTCCTTCTGTTTCTCCTGAGGCCAGTTCCTCTTCTTCCACCGCAGGAGCAGTTGCGGGTGCCTCCTCTTGAGCAACATCAGCAGATGCTCTTGGCACCCTCCATGAGGCTGCAACTTGTGAAAGTGGTTCTATAACATAATTCGAGCGAGATAACGTGGCTAACATGATGCGAACTGGTGAGACTTTGAGGAGAGAGTGATCAAATGGGCAGTGCTTGACATGCATGCATTTGAGGGTGTGGATTGATGAGGGAGAGAAAGATGAGCCTACAGCTGCAGCAGCAGAGGCAGCCATGGTGCAAGAAATTGGCAAGAAAATTGGTGGTGATGGTGGTGGTGGTTTTTTCAGTTATGGGAAGGGGTGGGATGACTTGAAGTAAGTGCTGATGGGGGAATGGAAGGAGGGTAAGGCTGTGCAAGCTGATGTGGGCAGATTCTGTCCAATGAGATGGGGTAAAGATATATCTGGGGAGATAAGGTGAGTTCAGTCTGGATCAGACTCGGAGTTAGTAGTGACTATACTTGTGAAAAAAAATTGCATTTAAAAAATCTAATATTTAAATGTGAAACTGAGAAAACAGAAACTAGCAAGAAAAAAACACTTAGTTAAATGAAGTTAACTCATATACCTTGTGGTAATGAATACAAGTTGGAGATAATTTTATTAAAAAAAAAACATGAAAAAAAATTATTTTAAAAGAAAAGGAGAAAAAAAATACAAAGATCAATTTTCAATACATCAAATGTTAAATAATAAAATTACAATAAATAAATTTTAAAATAACAAAAGAAAAAATTGAAGTCAACTCGCGTTAACTTTTACAACCGGTGATTCTAATCATAAATCCACGACTAACCATATAAAAGTTAAACCGAAAAAAAAAAATAAATAAATGCAAAACTCTAAAAAAAGATTTAAAAAATTAGCTTAAAAAAAAGTAAAAAAAACTAATCAAACTTGAACAAACCTTCTAAACTTGATCGAATTTCTAAAACTCGCAACCTTTGAAATTTTAGACCCAAGTTTAATATAAAAAAACTTAATTTCTAAACAATTTAATTTTGAAAGATAAAATCATGAAAAAAATATCAATTTTAAAAACTTGCAAAAGTAAAATATATATATATATATATATATATATATATATAGAGAGAGAGAGAGAGATCAAATTTGATAGAAAAACAATTCATAGAGGATGAAATTGTAAAAAATAAAATCTAAAAAATGATCTCAAACAAAATAAATAACAATAAAAAAATAAAAACCAAATATGAAATATAAAAAAAAGATGGTAAAATTAAAAAACATTTTTAATTTTATGATGCAAACGTGTTTAAAATTTCTTTTTAAAAAAATATGACTCGGGGCATATATGTGACTGAGAAAAAAAATATTGATATATGGACAAACCAAAAACTTAAAAAGAAAAATGACAAAAAAATACACAAATAAAAAAATCATATAAAAGAAGGATAAAAAACAAAACCTAATCACTAATTATATAAATTCTGAAAGATGAAACTGAAAAAAAAATATTAGCTTACAAAAGGGGGAAAAACCCTCAAGAGAACTCTAGAAAACCTTCTAAATCTATACAAAGATTTCAAACTCGCAACTTATTAAATCTTAGACCCGGATTGCATAAAAAAACTCAATTCCTAACCAATTTAATATTGATTAGCCAAAGTAAATCAAACAAAGAATAACAATTAAAAAATCCAAGAAAACTTGGGCTATTTTTAAAATCAATGAAAAATACTAGAGAAAATAAATAAATAAAATAATTTAATTTTTTTATCGTAAATTAAATAAATAATAATTAAAAGAATGAGAACTAAATTCGAAAGAAAAATAAAATAAAGGGGTGAAATAGAAAAAAAAAATTGACTTTATAAATTGTTTAAAGAAATTATTTCAAATATTAAAGGAAGATATCGGAAAAAAAAATATAAATTTAAAGAATTGGCAAAAATAAAGAATTCTACAAAAAAACAAGTTTAAAAAAAAAAACTCAGTCTTCAATTGAATAAACACTAAAAGGTGAAATCAGAAAAAAAAAATATATAATTTAGAGGAAGAAAAAAAACCAAATAGACTTGGACAAACATCTTAAACGCGGTCAAGTTTTAGAAACTTACATCTCGTGAAACCTTGGATTTAAGTCTAATCAAGAAGTTTATTATGAACCAATTTAAAGATATAAATTTTTTAAACTTGTCAAAGCAAAAAAACCAGCAATAAAAAAAATATGAATTAAATTTGATATGAAGAAAACCAAATAAGGGTGAAATCGTAAAACAAAATTCATTTAAAAATAATTCCAAACAAAAAATACAGCAATCAAAAAAATAAAAACTAAATTTAAAAGATGAAAAAAATTTAAAAGAGGTGAAATTAAAAGGGCATACTAGTTTTATAAATTACTCAGATAAAAAAAATCATACTAAAAAAAATCAAATATGAAGAATCAACAAATTAAATGGTTGTTATTGAATTTTTAATGGTTTGATATAAAAATCTAAGTGGAGAGAGAGAGAGAGAGTAAGGGAGGAAAGAAATGGTCTTGGGTGTCAAACCGCCATGAATCTTGGAATACACGTCATCTCATCAGATCGGCAACACGAAAACATGTCAAATGCCACCTTGAAAGGCTGTATTTGGTTGCCAAATAACTCTACATGCACTGCCTAAACAGTGTGGGGCCCATCCACACACTCCAACATGTTTTCTAATTATATTTAAAATATGTCAATTATTATTAAAAAATAAAACCCATAATCATCCTTCAAATCTATAATAAAAAAATGTAAAATAAAAAAAAAGCCTTTGTGAAATGGCTAAGTAGATTTTATTTTAAAATGCATCAAAATAATTATATTATTTTGAAAAAATTAAAATGATAAAAAAATTCATGAGTAATAAGTTTCATATTTTGTTTTTATTCTATATTTAAATTTGTATTTTTACTATATAAAAAAGTAAAATGACCAACCTAACTCTATATAATTTATAAAAAAACAATTATAACATAATGAATAAACTTACACTCCAATACCAAGTTCAAAAGTTTTTTGAGCAAGGAGCAATATCATTAAATCATATTAATATGAGTGTTATGCTAAAGAGGTATTCAGCTCCATGTTTCAATTGGAGTTTTTTTAAAGATTTAAAATTTTTTTTACTTAATTATTTTATGTACTTTTTTATTATTTTTATGTGTTAATATTAAAAATAAATTTAAAAATATAAAATAAAATATTATTTTAATATATTTTCAAATAAAAAACATTTTAAAAAATAAACCCTTTTAATATCCACGTTCTGTTTTTTGGATGATTCTTAACTTGCTAGTCTGAATTTGTTGGCGCCACAAATCACCATGGACTTTGGCTGGAGATTCATGCCTGCAACCGCCCCATGTACTGTTGAACATGTCCATCAATGATTCTCTGGATTCCCCTGGACTACAAGCTCATAATATATGGATTTCTTCTTCTGGACAACAAACTGATAATGTAAAGATCCTATTACATGAAGATTGCCCTTCAAGTGATTTCTGTTACAGTATAACAAAATTGCAACAGAGGTTGCCGTGCTCCCATTAGGAAACAAAAATGCCCTAGCTATCATCAACCCAGCTATAGATCCAGTGTGTATATTAAGCAATTAGATTCTCATAGAACGTGGTTTATCCGTTGGCAACCCTTTCTTTACTTTAACTTCACTCTTATTGTCAGGAGTGCTCTTGGACTTTCTTGTATTTGTTGGGCTAGCATCAGTGATTCTACTGGGGACAACTTTACATAGTTCATGCCTATTTTGAATCAGCTTATTATTCTTCAAAGCTGAGGGCCTTGCCACTCTAGTCTTGTTGTTATTCCCGATCACTGCATCATTGTCTGGATACGAATTCGAAAATCGCTTGTTAGAAATCTTTGTGGCATCTAAGCAGATCGTGGCCATACACACACATGAATGGAAAGAAGTGCAGATAGCAGGCCAGTGCATAAATAGCAAAAAGAAGTGCATATGAACAATGTTATGCTGCGATGATTATCAGGGTGTCTGGCCTTTTGCTTCCCAGATAAACCAGGTTTAATTTGTTAAACCCTAACTCTAGCTACGCTGGGCCACTATGTTCCTACACGAACAAAGCGTCCAGTCTTATTCAATAATTTGATAGCCTCAAATTTTAAAATATATGAAACAACGAGGGATATCATATATATATAGGATGAATATTAAAGCATAAACCAAAGGCATGCTTTATTACTATGGCTGTAGTTCCCACAGAAATATATCCATCTTTTTAGGCCACAAACATAGGGCAATGAAAGCTTACTTCCGTTCTCCAGCCCTAGACTAGGTTGAAGCTAGCTTCTTTTTAGTTAATTTTTTTATGTTTATACTACGCTCTTCGCTGCGCATATTAGGGCATGATAGAGTACAAGACATGGCTATAGTAGGCAGTCCATGGTACTTGAAGAGATAAATTTGGATTGAATGATAAAAAAGGAAAATGAAATTACCAGGACTAGATAAGACAGCACGCGGGCGTGGGATTGAACTGGCTCTGATATTTGGTTTATCCTCATTAAAAATGTTTTTCTTCTCTGCTCCTGTGAAACATCAATAGAGAGTTTATATGTAAGAACTGACAAATATCTCCGCTCAGATTCTAATTTGAATTTTGTGCCATGAATGCAATGAGTTAAACTTTAACCTTCAGAAACAGAGACTTTTGGCATGATCACACTCGGTACATAAGACTTCGGAATTCTTGCTATGGGTGGTGGAGAATCATCTTGGTGCCCCTTCACTGCAATTAATAAAGGTCAGCAGGGACATACGGACCAAATACCAATCAACAAACTTAAATGAAATTCGATCCTAATTTTCATCATTCAATTTGTCAGTGTTTATGCATCCCTAATTGAAACAAAGGAGATCAGTTTCTCAGTTGTAGGCTCGTTGCCTGGTTTTCTATGTAGTGTTTACTTTACATTCTGCAATTCTTTAGTGCAATACTGCGCCATCATATTCCTCAGAGTATAATACTCCTTATCAAACATTAGGTAACCCTAATATGACATACAGTGAAACAAAGATCCTCGCTCTTGTTAATGTAGAAACATTGCCGAACCACTCTGTGTTTTTTGTGTTGTCTCTCTTGTATAATATTCATCATTATTGCTGCAGGTTTCACAGCAAACAATAACACAGAAAGTTCCTCTGCATTTAAAAGTAGGACGTACATGAACTTGGCAGAGCAAAAGTAAACCATGCTTTTTGGTCAACAAAGAAATTTCAACCATGCTAGCAACCAAGCAAACAGTTGAATTCTTGGCCATACTTTTTGAATTCTCTTTTGTCGGATGGAAAATAAATGTAACAGATAATATGAAAACCCAGACAACCAACTATTTATGTCAGCTAGCAGTAACAGAGGCGGTTTATCAAGCTCAGACTACTCATGAAGTAATAATCAAACCAATTCGAAAAAAAAAAAACGCCACAAAATTCAAAATAAAGAAAGAAAAAAGGGCTGATTGAGGAAAGATAGAGGGCGGGAAGTACCTGGAAAACAAGAATCCTGCAAACAAAGAAACTGGATATCCTTCAAGGAAAGCAAAGAACTCCAGCTGTGTGCAGGTTGATCATCCTGCCCATCTGTTCTCACCTTCACCTTTGGGTACACTTGAAACAAATTTCAAGAAAAAAAAAAAAAGAAAACCCATGTCAGAATACAAATAAAGTTTACGACTTTCTACAAAGAAATTCCAAAGATCAAAAACCCACTTTGAGTTTTTTGCAGTCAAATCACTTGCTATCCTGTTCTGTTGATGATGAAACGATGATATAGTAGTTTACACAATGACAAGTGGAAGTAATCTTATTGCTGTGTTATGAAGCAAAACCACAGAAACAGCTAAAGAAACAGAGGCTTTTGTGAGATATGTGATCCAAGGTGAGAGTATTGAGTTGATGACTGGGTATTGATTTCAGAAACTGGAAGAGAAACGTCGATTGCCTTAAAAGTTGTGCAGTCTGCTGGGTAGAAGAAAGAAAATTAGAATTGGAAAGGCAGGGGAATGGATGGTCAGGTCAAAAACTCAAATGATGCATGCGTTAGGAAATGGTTGGGTGGGGCCTGCTAACCGTTTTCTTTTCTGGCAACGTTTGACTTGCGAATCAGATACGCCACCTCCTCCTCCTCCTTTAGTGGAGGAACCTTCGTCTCTTTCATTTTCAACGCGTGCTTGTCCCATCCTTAGGTGGTCGGCGTGGCCTGGCCTCTCTTTTCATTTGTTAACATGATTAGGGAATGCTCCTTGAGGACAGCGTGGACCTAATATCTCTAATTTCATGTTTTAAAATTGGCGGGTGTTGTCAGTTAAACTTCAATGTGTGGCCGTGCGTGTCTTCCACTTGTTGGGGATTATTGCCATATTCGTCCCTCTCATAGTACCAAATATTCAATTGAGTCCCTGTATTTCAAACTGAGTTGATTGAGATAACTTGGATTATGAACATGTATATGCCCGTTGGGATGGTAATTTCACCAATCCCGGTAAACACATAGCTGAATAAACCCAAATGAATAAAAAAGATTTAGATCCTATTGGGTATGGGTAAAACCCAAATAAAAAAAAGATTCGTGTATCGAGTTGGATGTAAATAATGATTTAATCGACTCAAATTAATGTAAAATAAATAAATAATTTGAAAATTTGAAAAAATCACATGTATATTAAATTAATTATATACTAAATACTTATAAATTATAATATTCAAATTCAAGTTTAAATTATTAATATACTATAGAAACTCATAAATTAATCGGGTGGAGCTCAAGTTTGAGCGTGAATAGTATAATATCTTATATGAAGGTATCCATTGTTATCCCTATTAATGTCTGTTGATATTTATTTATTTATTTTTTTATAATTATGGGTGTCCGAATCAACTTATACGTACCTTAACTAATCTCATGAGACTCTGAAATTAACGACCGGTAAGCCTCCAATGATCCTGAGATTTGTGGCACTCGAACTAGTGATTTTTAGAAAATAAACTCAAGGTCTAACCAATGGAGTTATACCCCTCAAGATTTCATTTAAACTTATTTGACTTGTGATAAAATTTGTTCACATTTATCTTAAAAACATTTTCAATCTCTTCAAGCCGATCCTATCTTCTTTTTTTCCCTCTACCAAGCACAATGCTTGAATTTGCTCCCATAAAAAGGAACAAAACCTAGTAGTGACAGAAGAACTTTCTTAATCGCTTCTCCAGCCGAATAACATAAAGATTTTGCAAGTTAAACCTTATACCCAGGGTTCTTGTTCTTGTTCCTTCTCTTTTCAATTCTCATTCTCTTTCTGATACCACTTACTGCCCTGCACGAAGTACCGTCTTTTCTCAGGGACCGAGCTCCACAGAAATTGAGATCATATTTTAATTTTGAAGTCATTATTTCAAGGATCCAGTTTACAGGAGATGATATTTTGACTGTTTTCTGGGTAATTTTTTGCAGAGGGTGTTTATATTTTCAAGAGCCAGAGCAGTTATTATTACCTGTGTTGCCACGGCAGTGTTATGATTTAGAGGGTGTTTGGTATTGCGATAGCTGTTGTGGTTGTGGTTTGAAAAAAGTTGTTTTATAAAAAAAAATTTTAATTGAGGTTGGTTTGAAAAAATAGGTGTTTGGTTAAAACTGTGGTTGAAATTGAAGTTGAAGAAAAAATAGTTTAATGTGTTTGGTTAAAAATGCTTTTAAAATTGAGGTTATAAAATAATTTTAAAAAAATATATTAATACTGATGATTTTTAATTTAAATATTATGGATTTAACTATTGTTATTATATCATGAAATAAATCATACTTTATATAAAATATTTTTTATTATTCCATGAAACCATTTATAATTCCATTACGTATACATCCGACAAAAACTACAGTTTTCATAATATTTTTAACATGTAAAAAAATTAGATAAAATATTATCAGGTATAAAAATCACTATAAACTAGTTTTTTTAAAAAAATATTAAAAATAACACACTAAAAAAAATAAAAAGAAGAAGTTCACGCAGACAAGTGAACAGTGCAATTGTTTTGCACTGTTCAAATGAACAGTAAAAAAAAGAAATGACTGCTTTTCCTTTCATGCGTTTCTAACGCAAAAATTATGTGGGGTCCAATAAACAATAAATTAATTTTTTTCTTAACCAAACAATTATGAATTGTATTTTAAATAAAACGCAACTAAATCTATAAAACCAAACAAGCTCTTAATTTCTTAGATCGCAAGTCTAGGAATTGCCGAAGCTCTGTGTGTTGGGTAATGTTTCAAAAATTGAGGTTGGGAATTGAAGAATAGGGACAAAACTTAGACTGAATGCCATAAGTATAAATTTCATAACATTTTCTATTTGTTTTTATTTTAGTAATTAAAAAGAAATAGTTTATTATTTATATATATTGCAACTGTTGGAGTAACTATTGGAGTGTGATTGGTATTCTAATATTAGTTATTTTTCTAAGTATTTTTGACTTGAAAATTTATTGAAATAATATTTTTTATTTTTAAAAATTTATTTTAATATCAATACATTAAAATAATCTAAAAACATAAAAAAATCTAAAACAAAAAAATTTATTTTTTAAAAAAACATTTTTGAAACGTAAAAACAAACAGGCTCTTGAATCAAGTCAGCTATGATTTATAGCTTAGTCAATTTATCGTAATAAAAAATCAATATATATGAATTAATTGAATAAATAATATTAATTAAATAAAATATTTAGTAATTTAAATTGACGTGTATGATACATAATATATTTGATAATATTTACAAAAACATAAAATATTTAAGTATTTTATTTTTATTCAAAATTAAATAAATGAAATTTCAAAAATCATTGGTTTATCTAAGTATGAAATTCAATATGTTGTATATTTATATCTTTATCTTTTAGCTGATAGGTTCATTTGGAGATTTAAATTAATTAAATCCAAATCAAGTTTGATAGCTAAGATTAAATGTTATTCTATTTTAAAATTTTATACTCTTCAAGAATAAACCAAAACACAAACACAAAATAATAATAATAATAATAATAATAATAATAACATCTCAATATTCAGGATTTTTTTTTAAAATACAACATAGTTTGCTAAAAGTTTTGAGAGAATAACACATGTTGAAAATGTATTTAAAAATTAGCATAGTTTAAATTCAAAAACTTTTCAAAATTTTTTTTTTTACACAACTACTATTTAGAATAATGATTGCTTTCAGAATATGTTTTTGTATAGTCACTATTTCGAAGATAGTTGTTTAGTGATATTTCAAAACACATTTATTTTACAATTTAATTAACTTAAACCAAAATCAATCAAAATGTTTTTTGAATACCCAATGATTAAAAGATGGAATTCAAGATCAAATTACTAAGAAAATAAAAAGAAGATAAGATGATATAACATTAGAGAAAAATGGAGAAGAAAAAAAAAAGAAAGAATGGATCACTTAAGACACGCTCAGCTTCGTTTTCGACACATCTAGTACTACTAGAAAGATCTCAACGAGACAATTCTAATTATATCATAGAAAGATCTCGTAATTAATCCTAAATTAACCCGAAATAAAACCCTTAACAAGTTACAATCACATTTAATAATCTTTCAAAGTATAGTTTAAATTACATTGAGTGTGTTGAAAAAGGAGCTCAAATGTGTTTTTATAACCTATTTTTTTTATCATTAGATCCCGAATTCTTTTTTTTTACTATTAAATCTTTATAAAAATTTAATTGATTTTTTAAATATATTAATTAAATCAAGAAAAACATAATTTTTAAAATAATTGTTATTATGTTCAACAATATTTTTTTTTATTAATATGCATTAATTCCCAAAACTTTTATCAAAATGTACTAGAATTCAAAAATACCCCAGGTTTTATCCCTTTTACTCTAATCTTGTGACTCCTTTACAAGCCCAAGCAACCAAACTGGTGTTATCCACGAACTATTTCAATCCACAACAGAACATCATTAACTTCATCCAAACACAAGAAAGTAGAAACCCACTTCTCCAAGAGCTGAGGGTTTAAGGACCGACCTGTTGACATTTCAGTGAGATTTTAGGGTTTAAGATTCGTTGAATTCAAGATCTAATTTTAGGGGTCATCGTCATCATCTATCTCCTCAAGTATCTCTTTGCAGGACGATGTGGAACAGAGCTAGGCTGATTTCCACCCGGCGACTCTGCACAGCAACACGGCGTTGTATAGACGACGAAGGCGACTGGTTCTACTCGTCTGAATGGTGGGGCACGTGCACTGACGGCCACACCGTTTTGCGTTCACCTTCCGATAAAGGAAACGGCATCGTGTCCGTCCTTGCGTATCCCTCTTCCAGACCCGTCAGTATCTCTATTTCTCTTCGTCTGTAAAAAACTCAAGTCTCTTTATTTATCTTGTATTTTGTTTATGTTTTTGTTTTTGCAGAGTGAGGTTGAGTGGCGAGAAACAGAGAAATGGCTTGAACGAAGGTATGCAGAGGAGATACATAGGAATAACTATAAAGGAGAAGTAGGGGGAGGTTTTAGTATAATTGGGTATCAATGGCGGACACTTCGTTTTAATGATGAAACACGACAGAGTGCTGTTAAAGTAATGGCTGCTTACCATCGACAACAATCACAACCTTCAGCTGCAGGCTCTATATTCCTAATGCAGCAGCCCCATTGTCTTGCTGTTCCATGTATATTTCCTTTACCTGCATTCACTAAATCCCATTGCTTCAGTGGTTTAGTATAGTGCTTCTCATATAATAGCCTGATGCCATTGCTTCAAAATTATAAACCCACTAACAGAATCAGTGGTTTAAATAGTTGGACCGCTGCAATTGACTTTTCTTTAATAGATAGGGACCCTATATTTGTTGACATGCTAGTCAAATGACTTGATCGACTCTAATTTTGAATCAATAATCTTACCTTAGTGGTTTTCTCATCCCAACATATTGGTTCTGTTATATTTCTTATGTTATTCATACCTTAGTGAGAGAAGTAAGCATTTCTGATTTTTGTGTTTAGGCATATATTTTGGATTTGAAGCTGTTTTGAGGTTTCACTTCTATGTCTACTGTTTTGCTAGTAACTAACTACCAGATGAAGGACTTTTATGATCTATTTATTTGTTTCTTCATTAGATGGAGAAATAGGGATGGTTCTATAGTGTGGGCAAGTCTAGATGCAAGATGGACCCTGTTGATTGCAATCCTCTTTTGTTATTATGGATCATGGATTTGTAAAAATGTTTATTGTTTTGTGCTAATTAATATAGTTTTGATCATTATCACTTACCATGCCACTGCTTCTGAAATGAATGGATGATATAGGCTTTACTGTTTTTTTAAATGGTGAAGCTTCTTAGTAAGTAGTAAACATCTTGTATGATGTAGCAATAGCTCCCTGAACTGGGGTAACACTTCTGTTTACGGTTTTCCAGGCAGTTCATATGCAGAATAGCATGCTTCTCATTTCGATTTTGATGGGGTGGGGGTGAGGGAAACTATAGTCTGAGGTTCCTACTCATTGTAATTGAAGATCGTCCATAGCATGTTTTTCATTGTTTCCACACTGTTTGTTAAATTAAATGGTGTTTATATCATATTACGACTGATGCTTTAAGCCCTGTAATTAGCCCAAAAGGCTCTTTTCTTTTTAGTTGGCTAATTTTTTATTTATCTTTATCATTGTGTAGATTTGAAGAGTATGGTATCAGCTGGGTTGGCCACTATAGCATCCTGCAATAATGACCTTGTGGATGCTATATATGGAAAGACAACAATCCGCATTTTATGCATTGGTCATGGTGGTGGAAGCTTGCCATTGTTTCTGGCTACAAAAATCCAAGGTAGTAGATGGCCATTTCCTTGGTGCATGTTTCTCTGCTGTGCCTTTTTTAATTCTGGTAGAAGCCTTTTCTGTCATGGTTATAATGAATCACAAGAGTACTACTCAAAATCTCTTCCCCGACTGATATAACTATATGGTATGGATTCTCACAATATAACCAACAACTGTCTAGTTTGTCTAGCAGAATGCATTGCAGGAGTAGTGTGCTTTTTCGTGTCTGAGTGTGTAGTGTTAAGGAGAGTCAAATTATAGAAGGAACTTTTGAGAAGGTGATAATGGAAATGAACGATAAAGAAAGAAGATTTGAAGCACATGAGAATGAAATCCCAGCCATCTCATAATCTATCATAGAAGCTGAGTAATGCAAGGACTTTTTTTCTTTTTTAACGAGGCAATGAAGGTGAAATGCCTATTTTTTAGTATGATCTACTGTGGATGTGCTTATGATTTTTCACCGCCTGGAGCTGAGACATGAAAACCCAATTGTCTCGAGCAAGTGAAATTAATGTTCCTGTAGCATTTATACTGCGCACCTCTTTTAAAATTGTGCCACTTTATTGCTGTTGTTGTTTCTAGAAGACTGTTAATTCATGATATGATTGATTGTGAATCCAGTACGAATGTGACTGAAATTATGCTCTCTCTTCAGGTGCTGTTGTTGACATAGTTGAGATTGATCCCCTTGTTATCTCTGCTTCAATTCAAGCAATGGGTTTTCCATCTTTCTCGGTAATGACCTCGTCAGGTCAGCGTGCCTTGTCAAAGCCTAATCCCATTGATGAAGTGCTGTGGAAAGGCATCCATGAGAGACTTTGCCTCTATGAGGCAGATGCTGAGAACTTTGTTCTTAACACCAGTAATACGTATGACATGATATTCATTGATGCATATGATGGTGATGATATCTTCCCTTGCCAGCTCTGGGACCCGGATTCCCCTTTTCTCAAAGCTCTCAGTAATAGGCTGCACCCTGGACATGGAACCGTTGTAGTGAACCTCCATTCTGATTCGGAAGTCTTAAGCGCAGATCCATCCATTTCACATTATTACCAGCAACTTTTACCAATGGGAAAGCATGTTTCAAAAGTTTGCCGATCATACAAGAGCGTTCTCGCAGGAAATGGAGAGGAAGGTTCTGGTTTGGGATTCACTGTTGCAGTCCCTTGGGTATACAATACATCTCTGGTTGTATGCAGAGGTTCTGGGATGAATACTAGGCACTGCAGCAGGGATTTCATTGTGAATGCTATCGTATCTAAATCTCGTGAGGTTGAAAATGTTCTCAACTTACCGTTCTCATTTTCTCAGTACATAAACAGAGGTTTTACACTCGTTGATTAATCATCAAATGGTTTGACATCAACTATTATTTTTGTGATATTCAACGGTGCACTCGACGAATTCTCTGTTTTTTTCTTTTTTTAAAAAAAAATTGACACTAACCCCTCAACCTTCTAAACTGAGCTCACTTTACCGATGCAGTTTACCAGTGATGTAATATACTTGAAGAGTTTCTATTATTCTCGTTGTGTTAGAGGACTACTTGTCAATTGTATAGGTCATCTTCCAGCCAAAATCCAAAACCCACGCATAAAACCCGTCCCCTGACTTGTTTATTTTAATGGGGTCTGAAACTGAAGGCAAGAAGCGATTTGAGTATGATGGAGGTAGGAGTGCTGGCTAGGGTGGATGGAAGCATGGTAAAGAAGCAAGGGCTGATCATGGCGAAGAAGCCGGCAAAGAGCACGGGAAAGGCGGGGTAGATAACAGGGACAACGTTCATTGTCTTGGTGCTCCCACATCGCCATGGATCGCAAGTACCAACTTAACGAGCTCGATTTGCCAGAACGGAGCCTCCTCAGTGTCCCCATCCACAACTGAACTCGACACTCTTATTATATTTTTTATGGGGTTTTTGTACAAGCTACGAATTATCACAAAAGTAGAACACTACTATTCAGAAATTCATGACACAAGTTAACATCCACAGCAATCCTCTCCCTCTCCACCTCTCTCTTTCGCCGATAACACATTCACAGCAATCACGTAAGCTGATAAGGTCTAATTTCAGCAACATCCTATCCATCACCAAAGCCATGTTTGCTTCCCTGTGATATGCATTATGAAGAACATGATAGGAACTGTCACCACCCGACAACACCTGGCCCAAGTGGGATTGTCGCCACTGCAAAAAAAATAATAAAAATCTGTGCAGCTCACTTTTTCAAAGGCAGTTCTCCATCCCTATCATAGGAAGGGGTTAAATTTCTTTTATTCAAATATTTTCTTACACCTGTTATAATCATATATAAAGTTAAAGTCAGGTATTTAAAATTTTCCACTTTTAATAGATAATTTAATTTAATAGATAATTTAATTTAATGTAGGCTATGTTTGTTTTTTGGAAAGTGGTTTTCAGAAAACCACTTTCTAAATTTTCCTGTGTTTGTTTGCTATTAGAAAAGTTGGTCAACGGAAAATATTTTTTAATCAAAAAAAGTTTGGCTTGGTTTCCAGGAAAGTGTTTTCCTAGAAAATTTGGGCGGAAAACACTTTCTGGAAGTTGTGAAAAATTTAGAAATGTGATATTATTTGCTGATTATATCAAATTTGGTCCTCAAACTTTTGATTGCTATATATATATATATATATATATATATATATATATATATATATATATATATTTTGTTTTGAATATTTATTTTTCAATTTCATCTCTTAAAATTTAATTTTTATATTAACTTTGATCCTTATTTTTATAATTGTTATTTGTTTTTTCCTTGTCATTTTTTTATTGAAATTTTTTATCTATCAAATTTGATCCTCATTCTTTTGATTGTTACTTATTTTATTTGAAATAATTTATGAAATGTTAATTATTATTATTTTAATTTCTTCATCTTTTATTTTTTTTATTTTTTAGATTTGATCTCTATTATTTTGATTATTATTTATTTTATTTGAGATAATTTATGAAATTATATTTTCTTTCAATTTCATTTTCATTCAAATTTTTAATTTGTAAGATTTGTTTCTTATTATTTTAATAAACTTAAAAAAAAAATAAAGCATTAATAAGTTATTTTTCAGCTCATTTTCCATGACATAACCAAACACTTGAAAGTGTTTTCCAACTTATTTTTCATTACAATACCAAACATCAGAAAATAATTCACTTTTCAAAAAAAAATTACTTTCCAGCAAACAAACGGGGTTGTAGTGTATAATCAAATTTCAGACCTTAAGCTTAAATCTTAAACCCTAGAGAAAATTCAATAAATTATAAAACTTTATATAATAGCAAAACTCAACCTCGCCTATATAGAAAGAAAAAAACAAATTGAAATTAACTAAGAAAAATAAGTTAAATATAAGATTTTTTTTTAATGTTTTTACCCCTTTTATATATCGATGCACTGTTCATATTTTAGACAAACACCGTTTAGGGTTCATATTTGCCCCTCCCAATCGATACACTAAAAATAATAACAAAATTTTATAAAATATTTTCCATATCTAATCCTAGGATTTTCTTGATCTAGATTGATTATAGTAATCTATTTTATAATTTCCATATAAAAATTGAGTTTTAAATCTTATGTTATCTATCTAATTCATAAACACATCTACAAACATGACAACGTGTTGTAATTTAAATCTTAACCTTTTCCAGCTATGTAAAAAAATTAAAAATATATTAAAATATTTTTTAAAAAAAAATTCTTTCAAAACAGAGATAGCTATGAGTGCATACAATCCCCTGTGACGCAATAATGATCACCCAAGAAAGAAAAAGAAAAGATGCGGAGTGGCACCCACCTTTGATCCGGCGACAAGCCATTGATCAGGACCTCTGCTGTTTGAGTGCCAACTGAATATTGGTGATTTGCCTGACAACTCGACCAGTCATCGATGGCCTTCTTCTGTTCTATGATAAGGTGTACACAACTGTCAAGCGGAATTCTGAGGGAGATGTCGTTTTCCATAGTACAGATCCACATTCCTTAATCCTTCCATGCGAGAAGGGTTCGTGTTTTCTGGTTAGACTATTTTACTGTTGTGAGATGATGACTAAATCATTAAACAAAATCTAAAACGCTATCACAGTAATTTGAAGATCAATTTAATCCTCAAACTTTGTTTCTCCTCAATTACATCCTTTTATGCCCCCGATTTATCAAAATTTGTTGAGGAGGGTCAAAATTGACTCACACAAGGTTATCGATTCCTTTAATGCATGAGAAAATAAGTTTTAAGATATAATTTGCTTTTTGCCCAAAGACAAGCCGCCACATGCTGTGTGAAACACACTCTAATCATAGTTGATAACCAGTCATTGAATTCATTTATTTTATCGAAATGATAATATTGTAATAAAAAGTATTTTTCTTCCTTCCTTTCCTTTTCTCCCTCCTCCGGTACACAATTTGTGCCTCTCAATTATTTCGAGGAAGAGCGTATGGGTGCCGACTATAAGCTCTTTTACTTAAAGGGCAACTTTTAATTTCCTTGAAAAGCTCGAAAAATTTGCGTTTCATCTGTTCTCCTACCTTCATTTTACAACCCTACAGGCTCCAAAACAAGAGATATCGTTGCATTGAATAAAAAAATAGCATGTTCGTTGTCATGGAAAGACAGCTTGCTATATATATTCCAAGGTGCTAGGTGCTAACAATGTATGATAATTGCATCTAGCTGTCTCCTCTAGCACTCTTTTGTAAGGACTTGGGAGAAGGACCACCACACTGGATTGTCTCTATTCTATCAGTAGTTTAGTCAATTGGTTCATGCGAAATCTTACATGAGGAGTTATCACCATTTAATAATCACAACAAAACTGTTCGGCATCATTCAAGAAAATGATGGTGTTTTTGAGCTTCCATTTTTAGAAACCAACCCGAGACTCTACATCAAATCGCCTACATCTTCTAGGCAATATCATAGCTAATCCAGGCCGAGAAAGAGATGAGAAGAGAAGAAACACATCTGTCAGGTTCATCAGCATGTTAGAGAAGGAGAGAAGGAAGGTAAGTGACTACTTTGTAAAAAGCATAAAGCAGAAGGGGATGGGGATGCATTGATCTGGAGAGGGGGAAAGAGACAAGCATCCACACGCTGTACAAAAAATAAAGGCCAAAACCCTTTAATTCAACTCTCCTCTGTCATCCATTCAAATTGACAAGCAATTCTTTCTGCTATATGCTTTCACCTTTGTGAAACAACTTCAAGCCCTAGTTACTTCCAGTCCAAGATATACTGCCTTACCAGGCTGTGACAACAGGCACACATTTGTCATTTCTATCCTATCTTTTCTTCATCAAAATTGGTCCACCACAAAACCCCATTTATACTATTGAAAGAAATGAAAATGTAGAAAGAATCCACCTCGAGTAAAGATGATTGCTTGCCTCCTCTTTAAGATCCATCTCTTTCTCTTAAAAATCTGCACAAGATAGCATACTCCAACCATATCAGCAGTGAAAGGAAAAAAGAGATTATTACCAATGAAATGCAGAGTATTATCCTATCTCACATCATATTCATCAAAGTGCAAAAAAGCATACCATCATGTTTCTTCAGCAAACCTCTTGCAAACAATAAGCAAATGACTAAGAACCCAACACCAGCTGCCCCTCCTACTATAACGGCCACTGTCTTCCCTGTATTTTGCCCTGTCCCTACATCCATCACAAATCAACTTCTCTATTATATACATCTCCCAGGCCAATTAAAATAAACCACTTTCAAACACATTGATAAGATACCGGACAATCTTCACACAAGATAATCATATATTAATCCCAGTAGATAGAGACCCAATAATCTATTAAAAATGGACTTTTTTTTAACAGTGGAGTGGGAAGAAAAGGGGAGAAAGATCCAGCAACCCTAACCATATACTGATTGCAATAGATTAAGAGACTCGACAATATATTGAAAAAAAAAAAAAACTTATTTACAGGGAAATAGAACCAGTTAGGAAACAGGATGAATCAACAATCCAGTAAAGCAAACCATCACCAAAACGAGTATTACTTCCTAACTAGATAAAAAGCAGAAAACCTCTCTAGATTTCCTAAAAATTCCATTTCAGTACTCAACCTGATGAAAATGAATTGGAAGACGAGGAGGAAGATGACGATCTCCTGGGCACCCCATTTGGATAATAACTGTAACTAATAAAGCATTTATGCAGATAGATTTGGCCTGAAATAGAGTTCCCACACTCAACTTGAGCTCTCTGAACAGCAGTTTTCACACACTCGCCACAATCTGAATCTCCAACATCACCCTCGCACTGCCCCAAAACATACATAGATTGGTAGTTGGTCGCGTAGAAGCCATGGCTACTAACCACACCATTTTGCATCACCGAAAAGGCAGTATCTCTTCTCTCTTCAAACCCACTTCCTGCCACATTTGTAGCCCCACAAGTCTTGTACAGCATTTCCATACCTGAAATTTGTGTAAAGCCAGCAACTTCATACAAAATGTAGCATCCATAAAGCTGGATTCTTGCAGCTATTGTTTTGCCACAGAGTTTGTCTGTTAAAACTGGAAGTTTGCTGACACAGTTGTAGCAGTCAGTATTACTAAGGTCTCCCCTGCATTGAAAGAGACCAGTTATGGTTGTTTGGCCAGTCCCGGTGGTGGTCTTAAAGAACTTGGTTTTGGTGGACTGCGAGACTAAAGAGCCAAAAAGGGCAGAGATGGCTTGTGAATAGACACCATTTGGATCTTGAAAAGCTTGCTTCGCACAACCCTTGTAGACCAAGGTGCTGTAATCAAGGGCAGACTGAGAAAGATTGACAGAGAGAAGACAGAGAAAGAAGAAGCAAGAAAAAGGTTTCAAGGGAAAACCCATTTGGGAAATGGCCTTAATGGATCAAATCATGACAGGTTTTGGAAGGAGGATTTGAGAAATGGGTTCTGACTAAAACAGAACAGTAGGAGGAAAATGAAGGAGTTGTGTTGGGTTCTGGCTGTGCTTTGAATTGCTCAAAAAAACTGTCTTCCGGGTTTTGGTTTTAGTTTTCTGGTGTTTGTGATTCACTTTACTTCTTTTTCTCTGTATATGTGCAGAGTCAGAGAGCTGGAGCGGTCTCTTTTCTCTCTCACCTCTCCCCACTACTAGTACACTGTCCAATACCAATAGAAGTTAAAAAAAAAAAGCACCCACTCTACAATTTCATCGGAATGGTAAGCAGTAAGTACCAATCTTAAGTATTTTTTTGTAGTATTTGAAGAGAATGAGAACAAAATCGGTTTAAAACAAGATTATTATTTTTTAAAGGTGCAAGAAGCTACAAAGTATTATCTTCCATGAAAGGTGTGGAGGGCATGAATGTCAGTAAAGGGATCTGGGTTAGGAAAGGGCATGAAGTTTGGCTGAGGAACATCATCCACGAGCTAGGGTTTGGATTTTGAATGCAGCAGTAACTCATTTAATTTTCATGTGCTGGTCATGAGGATTGAATTGAAGTCCAAGTAACTGGTTGTTCTTTGAAAAAAGTGGAGGAGCCTGGCAAGAATTTATAACTTTCAAGGAAAGCACATGACAAAATCTAACCAAGACATTTTTCGTATCATTAATTCTGGCCGAAAGCGATTGTTTTGTGATTTGCAACAGGGAATTTGTCAACAAACTATGAAATGTTGTAAAAGTAAATTTAGTTATATAAGAGAAAATCACCAAATAAAAATTTCAACACTTTATTTAATTAATTCAAATGACTCAAACAGTTTGCTTCAGCGTTAAAAATAATATACCAACCTAAACTCCTATTATATGTTTTTTATACGTTGACATTCAGTTTTCAACCACTATTATTAAATCTAAATTAATTTACTGGGTTAATTTAATACTCGATTAATTTATTTTTAGATGAATCGAGTAACGACTCAATTAAAAAAATTAAAAAAAATGTTTCCACTAACTTAATTAACCCATGTAAACCTGGAATCGAGTTGAATAACTATATTTCCAACCCAGAATTGATGAATTATAAATATAGAAGTGGTATCTAATTTCCCCATATTGTGATTCATGAAATTTGTTTGGAAAACAAATTCTCCCACCTAGCAATCAAAAACCTGTACGTTAAAGAGGAAGGGAGAGAGGGAGGGGGGACCCGACAGAACCCACTGAGGACGGGGCGCTTTTGGACACAAACACATGTAAAGTTGTCCACGCATCCACACACACACACCGCACCGTCTCTTTAGTTTTTCTTTTCCACCGACGAACTATTAAATTAATATTTCTTAATATATATATATATATATACCGTCCCTTCCATATATTTATACTGTGATGGACAAACATCCTAAATCCCAGTAATTTTAAGTATTTGTGTCTACAGGGCTTACAGCTGTGGCTTACTTTTCCATAATTGGGTGACCAGAGGGCGGCGCAGGTGCAATCAGAGTTGGATAAATGACTCGCGTTCCAGGAAGCATCTACTGAAAAAACACAAGAATCGTAGGAGCAGACATTTTCGACTTTCTGAGATTTTATTTCTTCTTTATGATGATATATTCTTGCTGCTGCTTTGGGGGTTCACACATTCATCAAAATACCATACCTGATACGAGGCAGGCTATGGAAGCTTCTTAATTAGTTTGTGATCACATTCTTTATTCTTTGGATCATGGAGCCCTCCATTTATCTGAAGTTCGGATCCTGAGGATCATGTCTTCAATTTCTGTGAATAAAGCATGGGAAATCTGCTGGTTGACGTTGTTTCCTCAAACACGTTGGCATGGCTGGCAAGTTAAGCTTGGGTGGCAAGGAACAACAGAGTAATTTTTAACAAATTTGAAAGATTATACACTTCAGTAAAGCACTATTGAGATGGAAAAGGGGGGATTTTGAAGGATGCTTGTCAACTTACCAGGGCAGCAGAGCTAAGGTCAGTCAATTAGCATGGCAGATGCGAACACAATTGAACTACTACATTTTACTACAGTGAATCAAATACAAATCTCAAAAGGTTATCCATCCCTCAAAGATGAGCACTTAACAAGTATCAAGTGTCCCCCAAACACCTCACTGTGTAGATTAATGGTCTGGAAGTTCCAATGACAACATGAATACAAAATGACTGGCTGTAGTAGTCGCTCGAATTTAAGTTCTTCAAATCCCAGACAACCACCCTGCTCCATGTCTGGAAATTGCATAAAGTGTTGGCACCGCATAATTAAACAACTCAGTCTATTGTTTTGCTGCGCCAGCCCAATAAAAGCTGTGGCAACAACTGCAGAAATCCATGAACTCAACTCTCCGAATCAGGCAACTTACAGGTGCATCATGACTCCAATGGAGCTTCATCCCCAGGCAGGCCAAATACCCGGAGGTTGCGATCCATTGATCCCACAGCTATGTAATTGGCATCTGGACCAAATTTTAAGCAAGTTGCTCTTCCTGCAAACGAGTAGAATAATAGAGCATCTGTCAGTCCAACAAACGTGGGAAGCAACATGTAATGATAGCAAGAGAAGGAGAAAAACCTGTTCCGGACAAATCAGGAAGAGTTTTGATACAATTCCAGTCTGCTTTAACACTGCCAACTTGGTAAACTCTGCGCAAGTACAAGACACAAAATTAGACGATATAAATATAAGAGTTTACAGGATATTGGAAAAAACAAAATCGTAATAGCTCTCCTGAAAAGGCTTCAAAGAATGTTCTTGCAACGAAGAAACAAATTTATTAGCATTATCAGAAAAACTTTATGCACAACCCAGAACATTTTGTTAAGTAAAAAAGCAGAGCTGTTATCCAACTTCAGACAGACAATTCTTAAAAATCCATTAAAAACTACTAGATATTTGAAGAGCCATAAGAGAGCACCTTATATCTGATCCTGCAATTCCAAGGTAAGATCCACTGTGGTCGAATTCCACTGCCATAACAAAAAGAGGAACACCATTACATCTTCCCTCACAATAAAAAAAAAAATTGCATATTGCAGTGAAACAAGATTGCCCAACCCGAGCACTAAAAAGGTCAACAACAGGCTTAAAAAAAAGAGAGAGAGAGAGAAGAAAGAAAGAATTCCACATAGCAATGCTTTAAGTTTTTAAAACCACTTTACACAGTATTCATCATAGCAAGTATGACTTGTCAGGTAATGGAAAACAGGTTGACTAGGGCGGTAACATACAAAGTCATAGGAACTATTGCTGCAGCCACTAGCCATGAATTGCAACACATAAATAAGGAAAAGCATAACCATAGTAATACACACCAGAGTTTGTAGGTGTATCGGAATCATATAGATTGAGTGTCCGGAAGTTTTTCAATTTCCGCAGATCCCACAGCTTAACACTATCATGGGCGGCAGTCTGTCCAGTACAAACATTAAATAAGATCATAGTATGTCAGATCATCCATCATTGCATGTTTTGTTCAGAAAAAAACATGATACTTACAGCCAGGAAATATCCATTTTCTGAGAAAGATATTGCTGTTACGGGCCCAACATGACCTTCAAATTTTGCAACATTGGCCTGCATATAAACAAAAAACAAAAGCAAAGTAAAACTTCAAATATTTTTAATTAAATCAACAAGTGAAGGTTTTATTTGGTACACGTCTGCCTTCTACACGCTGCACTTTGAAAAGGTAATAAACACAACAATTACAATAGTGATTGTGTACCTGACTTTTTACATCCCAGATTTTAACAACTGCTTCTGAAGTGCCTGTTCCAAGGATGAGACCATCAGGATGAAAGGCAGCAGATGTATAGCCATCAGTTTTGGAAGTGTCAGCAACCTGCAAAATTGATCATTATATAGTTCATCTAGAAACAGATCCAACAGACACAAGGGAATTTTCATGTTAAAAATTGAAATAAAAACTAGAAAGTTTAGAAAATTAACATGACTGAAACATTTAGAAACCTTGTCTGAAAGAGGAGATTTTAACGAAACTGAACTTTGTAATTGATAACTAGAGCCTGAAGAAAAATTTACCGCAATACAGAAGAAACTACTCCAGAGTCATACAATACAAAAACATACTCCACCATTCACTACCTATGACTGATCTTAAATATGCCTCTTTTTACATTTTGAACATGTAAAAATGCATCATAAAAAGAGAATAATGGGCATCTGAACATTAATTTATTGTTAAATTGTCAGCTTTGAAAAATATTATGGAAAACATTCCTGAACTTCATGGATTCTATCTGCAGGTCCATTATATTAAATGGAACACAATGACCAATCATAAAAGTGAAAATCTCAGATCAAGAGATAAATTAATATATTTTGGCATTTAATTTGTCTGCAATCAATCTTCATACATAACTCACAAATCAGGAAAAAAATTGAAAATGACTTCTGTGAATGTGTGCAAGACACACGTAAGAGCGCGCACACAAAAAAACAGAGAGAGAGGGGGGGAGGACCTGAGTCATGCATAAACCAGAGGAGAGATCGTAGAAGCACCATGTATTGTCAAGAGAAGCAGTCACAAAGTAGTTATTCGTTGCATGAACAGTGACAGCTTGCACCTGACAGAATTTGTAAGCATACAAGTATTATATAATAAAAAAATGGCGAAGCAAAATATGGTGAAGCAATGGCACCACCTTGTAGGGAAAGCAGATGCTTTTCCTTAATTCAATTTGATTGGTCACAGAATGAACCATTTGTAGGCATAAACTAGCTGTGACAATTTAATTCACAAGATTAAAACATTAAATGGATGAGTTATTTGTTTAACCACTGCTTTGCAATTTTCATTCGGTGTACAAGGCATGCATGAAATGCAGCACATGATGAATCTTGCTTGGGTCCATGGCCTCAAGCTTGCATATTAGAGAATTTCATTTGAGCTACCCTCAAATGTGGACATGTAAAGGGAAGAGACATGAAAAAAAGGAATTTATTTGATACTGGCCCGATTCCAAAGCTATCTAAAGTAAATCTAAAAAGGCCCCTTTATCAAAAGTCATCTATCTTCCATTCTATTTAACATAAACCTAAGCATTGCACTTTATTAAAACAAGTATTCATCTAGAATATGCCTAGATTTATCAAAACAGAACCAATATTAGGAATTTATATCCACAAGATCAGGCTAACAATCAGCCACTAGTTATGAAACAAGATCAATGTGGTTTTGAACGGTAATTACCTCCGCAGTATGATCCTTTAGGATATGTCTGCAATCATAGTTGCCATCTTCGGATCCTTGCCACACACGAATGGTCTGCAGCATTTTGAAAACAAATTAAATCCTTGATGAATGCCTAGGAACACTAAATTAAGAATGGTTACTTATGGATGAGATGATCCTACTGCCAGAAATTCAGTTCTCTAATGGGAGAAAAAGAAATTAGAAATGGAAAGGGTGACAGAAAAGAAAGCAATAGCTCGTCAAAAAAGTCCAGTTTCATCATAAGGTAAGCAAAAGGATTCACTATAGCTCCACATAGAACAAGTTTGAAGATCGCAATGGACATAGTTTCGCGATTTAATCCTTTACTAAATAAAATCCATGACCATGATGCCAGCAACCTTATTTGTAGGAGATCCAATTCCACACCAGCAATTGCTTCCACATCCACTACCTCTAAATGACACAAAATGACCGTTTAAGACAAAAATTCCTTCCCTCAAAAAGGGCATATTGCAATTACATTCCCATGGTCCAATCTGACCCCCTTTTTCTTAAAGAAACCTCACAGTGCTTTCCTATAATTACAGACTGATGATTGCTGATGAGTTAATCCTGCATAAAGAAGATTATATTGCAATACTTCTGGAAGTTCTGGCAAATGGCACCTTAACTCCAGTACTAGTTTTGAAAAGATCTAAATCCTTTCAGTTGAGGTTTAGAGATTATTCAAACAGATCAGTCCACCAGCTATCCTCCAAATACATCTTCATTTCTAAACTGGAGCATACAAGAAATCACTCTCGTAGTAACTATTATCTCAATCAGTGGTCTTTTTGACTGCAGCAATAAAAAAATCTTGTCGAAAGGTATCGGATTGTTAAGCTGGATTTAATGGTTAAATGTTAAGACCTTAAATACATGGTCAAGTTATCCCTTCCAACTTGTGCAAAGAATGAGAGAGAGCAACTACAACAAATCAGCTCCTGAAAGATGATTATGACAGCCAACCTGGATGGTTTCAACTCTCTTCTACTCCCATTGTTTCATTTTTAATGCCTAGATCAATACATTTTAGAAACTGCATACTTTTGTTAATAGTTCTGTTGAATGCTTTTGTTTCTCATAAACAGCATGATTTTTTTAGGTTATATAATTCATAGCCACAACTGACAGGTCAAAAAAAACTTTGGGACACACCGAAGGAATGTTGGGACATAAACATGACATGATGGGTAAGTTTCTATGTGAGTTTACCAAGCTGGGGGAGGGGCACAACAACAGTAAATAATAAGAAGTTTTAAGCCCACCAAATTGAACAGTGCTTACCTTATCTGCTGATCCAGTTAAGAAAAATTCACCCTCGGCTACAAATTTCACACTGGTAACCTACAGCAAAAATGATGTTACAAGCCATAAGTTTCACTTAATAGCATTGATGCAGCATGAAGCAGAAATAAATAAAGTAAGATAACAACCTTCTTTGAGTGACCACTGAGTGTAGATACAATCTGTCCTGATAGCCGATCAAAGACTACAGCAGTTGCATCAACCCCTCCAGAAGCAATGATATCCTGAAGACCAGAGAGAAAAGGTGCATCAATCGCCACAAATCATCAAGTGAGCAAAGCAATCTGGCCCATTAATTTAAGTTTTTCTCCCACAAGAGAGCTAAAAATTGTTGCAACTTTAGACAACATTTAGATGATATAAACTCGAAACAAGCTCCTGTCATCCACTCCCGACATAAGATACAAAGTGTTATGAGAAGAGCCAAACAAAGAAAATCCCCATGTCTGATATTTTAATGAAGCAAAACCCTTAACATACTAAAGCATGAACACTGGCATGAGAAAACAGATGGGAGAGGCTTTTCTACAAAACATGCATAAGCCAACTCCATAAAACCACTTTAATTTTTATATTTGCATGCTTTGATCTCCCGCTTTATGATTTAATTTATACCTTTCATCAGTCATTAAGATGCAGTTTTGGGAAATTTTTGCAAAGTCATAGACTCATAATCAAATATGCTACAAGCAGCAATTTATGCAACATTATATTCAAGTACAAGACAAGAGCAGCACAAAGCAGCAACTAAATTGAAAGTGGCCTAAATTTGACGTACAAGTGAATAGTCACACAAAGCGAGGACATTTTCCACAACATTCAGAATACAGAACAGTGCATGACTAAATGCAACTTGGAAACTATTTGCTTATAAAAATCTTCTAAACAAGACAAGAGCAGCACAAATGCGGCAACTAAATTGAAAGTGGCCTAAATTTGACGTACAAGTGAATAGTCACACAAAGCGAGGACAGTTTCCACAAAATTCAGAAAACAGAACAGTGCATGACTAAATGCAACTTGGAAACTATTTGCTTATAAAAATCTTCTAAACAAGCAAACCCAGCGAATATGTAAAATTCACCAACTGTATCAGTGTGTATAGATTTTCTCACCTTGGAATATTGGATATCAATAGATAAGATGCCCGGCTTGCTAGTTTTGTGAAGTGGATGGCTAGAAAGTTGGGTGTATCTCTCTAGAGCACCAATAGGAGCCAATGTTGGAGGAATCTAACAGTGAAAAGAAGAAGAGAAAGACAAGCATCAAATCAGTCAAGCAGGACATACAAAACAAGAGGCTGTAACTTCATTCATTCCTTATACTCTTTACTAAATCATGCAACGTGATATGATTTGAAAAACAATTCAACCAAAATAGAGTATCTAAATCCACAATCTACCAACAAAAATTAAGTAGTCCTACATTAACATGAATCAATACCTGCCGCTTTTTCCGCTGTTGTGAAAGAGTTGCATTACAGTCTGTAAGCTCTGTAATGATGCTAGCAGAAATTCCAGGTCGTACTCTCTTCCCAGGTTGACCCAAATCATCATCCTCGGCAGCTATGGTGATTCCAACATAACTTAAATACATATTGATAAGAAACTTTAGAAAAACTGAAAAACCAAAAAGGATAGAAGAGAAAAACCTCGTTTTCCATTGCTAAGAACTGAAGCATTTTCTGTAACAGCTTCTGATGCAGACATGGGTATCTGCCTCTCAGCTTGTGCAAGCAATGACCTTGCTTCATCTCTTTCTTTTTTAAGTCTTGCAATTACACGGCAAGCAGCATCATGCTGCCAAAATAAGAAACAACACAACCAGAGTCCATGTGTTGGATAAGTAAAGTATGCAAGTGCTAATATCAATAATCCAACCTACAATGTTTTTTCAACCAATGAAAAGAAAAAAAAAATAAGATAAAAGAGAAACTAGAACTAGCGTAAAAACTTTAGGATTGAGCCTAAGAAAAAGCAAGAACATGGAAATTAGGATTGGACCTGTACGAAAGCTAATGTGGAGTATTAAAAAATTGAAAATAAAATTTCAAAATACCATTTAACTTCCAGGGTCTTAGATGATAACATTTATGCAAAATCTTGGGGGTGCAGCAATTTCAATAGTTCCAAATCCTTTGCAGAAAGGAGGCAGCTTCAAATTGGGAAGAATAAACAGACCATTCTACCAGAACAATAGACCTCACTGAAATAGAGCCTTCATGTTAACAGGCAATGTTATAACTCTCTAGATCAGTAAAGAAAAAGGAAAATTCCATTTCGGTTGAAAGTCATATCAAAAGCCACCACTGGATCAGTAAGAACACTGATACATTGCTAATTTCACAAACAACAAGGATTAAGGGTTCGTGATCATTGTGAAGATGAAACAATGAATGCCAAAAAAGAAAACAAACATAATAAACCAAACGAGATTAAAATGAAGCCAAGTGAAAAAGTAAGCAACAATATTTTTAAACAACGCTCAAATAACAAAAATTAAATAATAGATGCAAAAAATACAAATCAGCATTTGCAGTTAAGATGATATACCAAACATGCCCTGTCAAAAGCACAGCATATTAGCAAGCATTTAATGATGAGGCTATTACCTGGTATAATGCATGACTTAGCTCTTGCCTTGCTGTATGTAATTGTTGCTCCAATGCAAAGTTGGACAACATTAGGCCATCCCATTCCTGCAATTAGATCAAGAAAGAATTTACAAACAAAATCAAATGAAAACATATTAGTAAAATAAGCTCAATTAAAGAGTGTAACTAAGCCACCATGATAAGTAGCACTTGTTAATGAACAAATTAAAGGCACTAAAGGATTCCCTAGTGAAAAAATTTAGTCATCTAAGTATGGAGTAGATGAGGAAATTAAAACATTTCAAGGAGAACAAATATGGCAGTCGTACATGATTGAACTCCAGGGAAGCTTAAAATCTATACTGTAAAGGATAAAGAACATGACATTTGATAGAACCAGGAATAGAGGCTTATCAACGTCATAGCAATAATTCGAGGAGAACTAGATGGAGGCAAGCATCCCTCTCATATATGTTACAAGTAAAACAGTTAATTATTTGAAGCCTTATAACTTGTGAAAAGTGAAGAAATACAGAGAAGAGTTTACAACTTTACAGTGACACCTATCTTAATGCCACACTATTATTATCATGCGAAGCTAGAAGTTAGAAAGTAAAAAAAAAGGGTATCATATGGTTGATAAACATACATTCTGGAACATCCCAAGCATCCCAGGGATGCTAGCAGTCTGTACAGTTCTCGGCTTCACGATCTACAAGAAATCCAAAAAACAACTAATCAAGTATAGAAAATGGTTGATGCTGCAACAGTGGGATATAAAGACTTCAATAACAATCAAAACAAAGAACTAGAAATAAACATACTTTGCCTGTTTTGACTGGAACAATATCATCCATGGTAAGTGGTTCCCCGGTAATTGGGCATTTTCCATATTCCTGATTAGAAAATAAACAACAATGCAAGCTTTATCAAGCGTAATACCAAGTTTCCTGAAAAGAAACTTTATAGATCAGTGCAGTTCAAAGTGAAGCTCAATTTTATAGATTCAGCAAACAAAAAACAGCAGTAGGCAACAAAAGCTACACCTCCCTCCCTCCTGTTATACAAGGAACTTGTTCTTGCACGTCCGAAAAGATTTGGAAAGACACGAAAATCCTAAATAAATCTTGGCTAGTTTTTTTGTCACCTCAGTGTTGCAAACCCTAACCTTTGCAATTTTTAATACTTCCTCGGTAATTACACAAAATAACCAACACAAGTAGCTTCAACAATTTCATTGATGATGCTGTTAGCCTATAACATCTCGCCCGTTTATTCAAGTCATACAAAAAAAATATCAAAATATCTGTTGCTCTACCAATACTCTAAGAAGCCAAAAAGCAAAACCCTAAAGAGCTAGAAGCTAAAACCCTAGAATTTAAAAAACAAAACAAAAAAAGAAAAATATACCGATATGTGTCTCTCGATTAAGCGCTTCTCATATAAAAGCCCAGACTTCTTCGAAACGACGGGCTGTTCCGGAACCTCGCCGGAAACTGTCCGGAAAAAAAACAGAGATCGATAGAAACTACAGAAGATAAAAGAAAAACAAAGTTATCAAGAAAGCGAGAAACTTACTTGAGCAATGCATTGTGGACAGAGAGGTTAGGGTTTATCTGGCGACTGGCTAGAGCTACAGCTTAATTAAGTAAAATGAAAGATTATTAGGGGGGAAAATTGAGCAGCAGCAGCAGAAGCAAGAAAGAGGCAGGACTTTAATTGCTAGCTAGGGACTGTAATATCTGTTCTGTGTGTAGGGATAGAAGACCGACCGATCTAAGTGAAGGGGTTGGGTTTTTGGCCCATTAATGAGTTTCTCATGGCCCAATTTGTTTTTGTAACCCATTCACCATATGATGGCCGTATTTTTATTATTAAAATTTGATTTGAATTTTCTGAATTCTTTTTTAAAGTAATATTATTTTAATTTTTTTAAATAAGAATCTTGAAAGGAGACCATTTTTTTTCAACTATAATTAACATACCCAACCTGCAATTGTAACTGGAGCCTTATAAATAGACTAATTATTTTTTTTATTAATATAAATATTTGAGTTAGCTTATATATATTTTGATTTGTATTTATTAATACTGAATAGTCTAAGTTTTTATCTATGTAAGACAAATACGCATATTTTATATGCCTGTTCTTATAAATAGATAGTGCTTTACCCCGTCAGGATGAACATCTTTGGGAAACATGATGAATTTGTAATGTACATTTGAGAGATTCCGAAGTTATTCAGATTTCGATCGGTTCAATCTTACTGATAAGCTAAAATAAATCCCCCAACAAATTTGATCCTCCCTGTACATATAATAAAAATTACTGCTTGTAATTTGAATTTCAGAATCCTTAGAATTAATGTTTTAGTTCTGATTAGAACTTAAAGCAAAGGAAAAACAATATAGATAAGGAAACCTTGAATTAGATGCTAATCACTTGCCATGGCCTGCAAAAGTTTTATATACCCTCCTCCTGTCACGAGTCATGGCTCTGCTTTGTGTGGAGGACCCAGTTCCCCACATGCCTGATATATACGCAGTAGAATCTGCACTCTTAACTTTAGCTGCATCAAATCGAATTTCTCAAGATTTTATGCGATAACAGACATGATCCGTCACGCAATTATAGTTGGGATCGCAGAACGTTTAGGAAAGTGACAGAAATATGCTGAACAACTCCAAGTGATAAAGATCATGATCAGGTAAGCGTTAGTCTATCAGCACGAGGTGGTGGCCACTGAATGGATAGTTGAAGGAAGCTGGCTGTTTGTGGAATCCGTAGGAGAAACTGTTATATTCTGGGCGAAATCAGAAGCAAAATCGTCTGGGAATCATCTTGAACATGTACTGTAATTCTCTTCTTCTGTATTTTAATCATGTTTTCAGGAAGAAATCTAGATACTGTGTAGTTATTTGTTCTTGTTTTTCCATCGTATCTTCATAAAACTTGTAATCAAATTTCAATCAATATAAAGATTTCATTCCATTTCTAGTTGCATCTGTTGTTTTTCTAATCTTCGAATTATAGCACTTTAACTTCGATCCATCCATTTCAACAACTGGACAGAACTCCTTGGCGTATATGAATCAGTATTTTAAATCTTGCGTGTCCGTTCTTTTATTCAGTTTAGTTGTTTTTTTCCATTAAATTGGTTTGTTCATGGTGATGTGTGTAGAATCTCGAGTCCCAAATACTTGCCGACACTAATTTAAATGGAAATAATTAAACAAAATCTTTTCATTTCATTTCAGCTACAAAAATCATCATCTAGAGGCTAGCTATAGCTCTTGCTAAGGTTCCCATTTGGAATATTGGATAAAAGCAGTCGTGTGAAAAGTTGGTTTGTCGATAAATTTCCTTCCTTCTTCCGACCTCAACAATACAAGGAATATCATGTTTGATCTTTCAAGATGCAACGTGTGTTAATCGGAGTTGAGTAGAATAATAGTTTCCGATATAAAGTAAGAAGGATTTTCACTCTCCTGAAATTTCCACAGAACACGGTAAACACCTGCTTTACACTGCCAGGTGAGGGGGGAGGCCCTAACATTGATGTCTCAAAACGAGCCAGGCAGGCGGAACCGCGAGCATGAGGCAGCCTGAAACGTTCTTTAATTGCTGCAAAGACAGACAGACGCGTCTTGCAACAAGGGGAGTCAGGGGATCCTGTGCTGTGTTTGGAAGGATTTGAACAGAAGTAGGTTGTGCAGAGAAACTTGGTATTTAGAGGATCTATGTATTGATCATGGGTGCTTATGCCGTTGATCCGCCATGTGAACACGTTAAAGAAAGTTGATTTTGAGCTTCAACAGCCCATGAGGCCATGGCAGAACAAGAGCCTAGTTTTGAGCTCCAGCTCGATTCATGAGGTCAACCAAAGACCTCAGATTTCATTGCTGTCAACGTTCTCTTTTCTTAAATTACAATGTGAAATTTTTTAACATATTCTCGAAGCCCATGTATAACAGCATCAACAAGGTGAACACCGTTGCCCTGTGCTGAAATGACAGCACACATGGGGGCAATAATCATATGAACTTGTATTGTCTATCATGTGCTCTATTATAAGGAAATTGAGCCAAAAAAGCAGGACGCCATGACGTGAAAGTTTCATCCAGGAAAATATACGAGAATAATTTATTTTGGACCGAAAAGCAAACAAATTAAAATAGAAGATGTCCACCTCTCTTAACCATCATCTTCAATTGATTAAATCTTAGAGAAGTAATAATCAAATCCAAAAATTACACTAAAAATATATTAATATTATATTTTTTCAAAATAAATATAATTTAAAAAAAAAAAACTACCGCATGGGGTGAAAGCATGCGAGGCAAGGAGGAACTGACAGGAAAATCAAAACAAAAGAAAGAGAGTAAAACTTGGTCAGCCCAATTTGATGATTGACCGTATCAAGTGACGTATAATGACTCTGACCCCTCCCAAACCGAGCTGTACGCAGCCACGTCATCAGTATGCCACTTCACTAGGACTGCCACGTTTCACGACCCCATAGGGCGATAACCTAGGCAAGGCAAAAGAAGTAAAGAACTTGGGGTCAACCTTTTTTGTCGGGTTGACACAGAGACAAGTTGACTGGACAAACAACTCCCAGGACCTCCTATAAATTGTAAAATTGTAAGTAACTAACTATTTAGGACACCCCACACCCTCCTTGTTCCTAGCTAATCAGAACAAAAAAAACAAAAAACAAAAAAAAACAAACATCCTCTCCTTGTCTCTCGACATAGAAGTATATATCACTGCTAATAATTCACCTTCTCTCTCTTTTTCCCTGAACTTTTTTCTTTCTTTCTTGTTTTTAGTATTAATGGAGTATTGGGTTATGTTAAAACATTTGAATTACTATATATTATCATCATCATCTTCGTCTAAAAAGAGCCCTTCTCTAATGTTATCACTCGATGCTATTTGAGGGTGCGAGAAAGAAGTTAATTAAGGCTTAATTAATTCTCATGTTAATTAGATTTTGAGGAATACAGCTAGCTTACAATATTAATTAGTCAAGAAATACAAACAATGTTGGAGGACATGATTCATCCACCGGAGCAGCTTCCTATTGTAAGTTTCTTTTCTTTATTTCTTTGTTTTTTTTTTTTTACCGTTTAATGCACGCACGCATGCATGCATGTACATGTTAGCTCATTTTATGTGAACATTATTTGCAGATTTCTTTTAGCTTGTGTGTAATGTTTGCTAGCTCGATCGATTAGATCATCTTTTCCTGTATCTTTTCTTGTTTCTCTTGGGGCTTGGTTAAATGTTTATGATCAGTTCTCAATCAAGTTGTTCTTTTATACAAGGGAAAGCTTTTTATAGAAAGAGATCATAACAGAGCTAGATCCAAACATCTCGTATTTGAAATGGAGCGAGATTGATCTTGCAGCAAATTAAGGGAGGTGGTCAACATATATTTAGCTTAGATCAGTCCTTTTGCACGATTAGATGCAATGTTCTTATTAAATTATGAATTAGAAATGTATTACTGCTATTGGAAAGAGATTACAGAAATATTTAGAAAGAAGCAAAGTAGCTATCTCCTTTAGATTTCAATGATACAGAAGTGAAGCACAAAGAGTACTTGCTTCAATGATATGCGTATGGCCGCCGGCCACAAAATGATGCAAATTAACGCTGTCAATATTATCTTAAGAGCGCCATCAGTTAATGAAAAGCACAAAGATTAGTTAAGGTATGTATAAATTAACACTGTGTTAATAAAAAAAAAAAAGTATCAAGATCTTTACTTTGCTGACGCTACATTATAACAATTTCAGCCAATTTCTTTAGACCTTTATAGAATATGTGTACAAGGAATATCAAATCTGTTCTTCTTTTTGTCAGTTTAGATTGATGTAAGTTCCAAATGACAGAACCTAGCTCACATGGACAGCATATTGGGTCTTCCTAGCTAATTGCCTTTCGATTCCGAATGTTTGTTTGAGCTCGGCTTCTGCTACATAACGAGTGAAAGAAACATACCATGAACACACTTCTTGTTAATGCTATGTGGTCTTTTTGCTAATCTTGGGTGTACCACTTCCCGCATATCACATGGTGCACAGATACACATCTTTTTCGACTTTATACGTAAATATCGACAACGATATTATTCTCCCATGGAGAATTTTTGTTTTTGATCAAATATAGAAACTAGATTGGAACGTGGTAACCGCACTTATATGAGCTAGACTAGGTGCTTGCCCACATGAATCCCTTACCCTCAGAACCCTCCTTCCACTCCATTCTGGTCCAAGGATACATATATAGCAAGGACAGAGAGAATTGGAACCCAATGCTTAGACACCCACCGTCCCCACTTTGCAGGGAGAATACATTTGAAAAAGTGAGAGCAGCTTAGAACCCGATATTATCATGAACTCTCGTTCTATCATTGATGATTTAAATGCAGAAAATCAGCTTGATTAGGGAATTTTAGCCTTTTATGCTGCATGTCTTTATCATATCATGGCCTAAGCGATTTAGAGCGGAACCACGTTGCAAACAATGAAGAATCATTCTTGGCGTATGCCTAAAGGAAAGTCCAATCTGAATCATAGTAGTAAAACATCAAACTATAAGGTTTGCATAAGAAGACAAGTGCAGCTTATTAGTAGCCATGCGATGCCTTGTGTTAATGATCTTGACACTGTTGCTTTACTATTTTACAGGATGATGTTTCGAGCCCCGTCAGTGACCAAATTTTGGAATTCTGTGACCCTGAATTCTTCCAAGAAACCCTGCAAAACTCTGAAGTCACTTCCAGCTCAAATTGTTGCTATGAGGAGAACTCTTCCTGTGCTAACAATCTTCCATTGCCACCAGATATCGACAAGTACAATAGCTACCAAGATAACAGTGGTAATCATAACAGCGCAACCCCTATAACCACATCCACTGGCACCACAACAGTTACAGCTGCCAATACTCACAACATCAACAGTAATCTGTCCATAATATTTGACTCCCAGGATGAGCTTGATAATATACTCTCAGCTTCCATAGACTTTTCTCCATCTCCTACTTTGTCTGTCCCTCAATTTATCTCTACCCAGAATGACCATTTTGATTTCTCTTTAGTACAACCCCAACTCACATTAACAAATCTTGTATCTGCTGATGGTCTCTCCCAGTACCCTGCTGCCCCACTCACGGCACATCCGTTGTCATCTGTTTTTGAAGAAGATTGCCTGTCCTCGGTGCCTTCTTATGTACCTTTGAACCCATCATCACCTTCTTGTTCATTTCTTGGACCTGCAGTGGGTGCTTACATGCCTGCTGGAACTCTTAATGCCGCCTCATTATCCGCTGAAAGTTCTGGTATGTTCGATGGTGGTATTATTATGGGTTCTGAATGGCAAACACTAGAATTGGATTTTCAGGGTGATAATGGTGGAATTTATTGTCCTGATTCCCTCCAGCATGTTCTTAACCCTGGTGATCTACAGGTACTGGCAATGCATACAGAATTATATCATTACCATTATTAGTTAAGAATTTAAGGTAGGAAATCGAAGAACCTTTACCAATCTACAGAGAGCACATGCCAAGTGAGAAATGAGGGTTTTTTATCTTGATAAACCAAGAGAGTTATTTTTCAGAATTGATTTTCAAAGCCAAACAATTAAACTTTTCAATAACTAAACCACCAGCTTGGAGAGTAGTGGCATTTCTTAGGCCCAAATAGCAGAGCATGTGTGCTTCAAATATGGTTTTCTTGAAGGAATTGACGTTGTATTTGTTTTCACTTATCTTTTTAATCTGTCTTTGTAAGGCACTTGGCAATGAAACTCCAAATTTGGTGGGGGGGCATGTGAGTTCTGCTCCCTTAACATCAGAGATTTCAAGTTTGGAAGATTCAACTTTCAAGGTCGGCAAACTTTCTGTTGAGCAAAGGAGGGAGAAAATCCATAGGTATATGAAGAAAAGGAATGAGAGGAATTTCAGCAAGAAAATTAAGGTACTATCTGTCTCCCACCTTCCCTCTCTGTAGAGATATCTAGCAAACCGGGTTGCAGCCCATATTTACATTGCCTATGCACCAAAACAGAACTATATATGAGATATCATGATCATATACGTATGCAAGGAAAGCTTTGCACTTGGCCTGAATGATTTGTGCGTGTGTTCTTTTTGTTTTCATCGCTAATGATTTGATAAAATTTGCAGTATGCCTGCCGCAAAACACTGGCAGACAGCCGGCCTCGAGTCAGAGGAAGGTTCGCAAAGAATGATGATTTTGGTGATATTCACAGGACTGTTTGCAGCCATCATGAAGATGATGAGGATGAAGAAGTAAGATTCTTGGTTATTTTTTTCTTTTCTTCTCATATCCAACAGAAAAGGTTCCTTGGTTAATCAATAACTGGTTTTTCCTTGCTTGCAATTCTTTTTCCTGCAGGCAGTAATGAAAGAAGAAGATGTGATTGATTCGGATATTTTTGCTCACGTCAGTGGTGTGAACTCCTTTGAATGCAATTATTCTATCCAGTCCTGGATTAACTAGCTTGCCCATCTCTACAATTTTGAAGGATCCTGTTTCAGTCAAGATGTTAACTTTCCAGGTTAAATCTATAATAAAAGAAATCCAATAATTGGGTGGTCCGTAGAATATCCTAGTCCGTCCAGGCATATCTGAATGATTGTGTCAGGACTGTGTAGACACTTGAATAACAAGGTAGCTTATGTAGATAATATGTATCCCTACCCATCTCCAAGATCCAGCAGATCTGTTAAATGCTGTGGCATCTTATTGTGAGCAGTAGCTGAGCAAGTTTGTCAATGAAAGTTGTTTTTGTTTACTCATGTGTACGAGCAATTAGAAGTGCTCGATCCAGAAATAAATACATCAATCGGGATTGATTTATAGTTGCTGGACTGTATATTTTGCAGAGATTAACTGTTTGAGTCTGACCTTCTCAACTTCTTTGATAGGAACCTTTCCTTGTAGTAAAATGTCAGGTCTGGCCATTGAAACCAGTGGAAAAGAAAAATAGAGAGCCCGACGAAGGCTGTCACTCCTCGGCAAATGCTTGAGGCCAAGCATTGGTAACATTAGAGCAGCCTGGTCTGTTAGAGTATTGTGTTTCGCTAGGCTCATCGATCATCTTTCTAGTTCTACAAGCCCAATATGTTTTGAATTATGGCAAAAATATTCCACCCAGTCCAATGATGGGTATTGGCCTGAAACCATGTCAAGATTTTGGTAGCAAACTTATATAATACCCTCGTATTCTATGCTTTCTAGCATGTCAATTTCAACCGTTCAAATAACAATCTCATTTTAAAAATTTATAAAATAGTTTTATATCATAACACATTCTTTTGGTACCCGTTATATTGTACTTAATAAAAACAAAATAGTCAATAAAATTAATATTATGTTAAAGAATCATCTCAATCCAATAATCTTACTTTGTTAAAATAATATAATAAGATCACTTAGCCAATAAAATTAATACTGTGTCAAAAAACCATCACAATCCAATAACTTAAGATTAATTTTATCAAACATAAGAAAAGCGATGAGATTTAAATTCATGATTATTTTATTAACAATTCAAAAAAATATTTTAACCAAAAAAAACTTGAATCTTTAGATAGAATTATAAAAATAATTTTATATTATCCAATAACATCAAGCCACGGTGATTTGGTCATACATTTTATAAGAGTCTTAAACGTCCTGCTTTGGATTTCTCGGTTTAGCATGTGAATTGTTGACCATGAAGGCGACCCGGCTGATACTTTCCATGCAAAAAAAAACTCCTTTGGTTTTAAAATTCCAAACACGCAGTGATTAAGAAACATACCACTTGGTGTCTTGGTCCTACCATATGCTCAACAAAGATTAACGTTGATGTTTGACAGAAACTAAGGTCATTGTCGCGGGTGTGTCGAGAGGTTGAGGCTCGAGTGTGCAAATTCGACTAGACCTCTGACAAAATGACTAACCTGCGAAGGGCTGCGTGCCCATTGGCCATTAGATTGTAGACTTCAATCAGCATAGACTACAAAAGGGAGCTTTAATTTTTCTATAGGTTGTTGCTGAGGCGGCTCCTAAAAGTATGCCGATGGAGAACCAGTTTTTCCCTTGGACCAGCATTATGAACTACTGTGCACGTGGAAAAAAACAAAACAAAAAAAAAAAACTAGTGCTTTGAAATAATTAAAGGATTCAATTGGACCATCAAATAAAATTTTGAAAATTAGAATATTCAAGTGGGAAATGGGATTTTTTTTTTTATTTGGAGGACTCGAAAGTATGATTGGTAATGTGATAGTTTTTATGGTTGTAGTTTAAAAAAAATTGTTTTATAAAATTATTTTTAGTTGAGGTTGGTTTGATATTTATATATATTTGGTTAAAACTGTGGTTAGAATTGGGGTTGAACAAAAAATAATTTAATATGTTTGGTTAAAAATACTTTTTAAATTGAGGTTATAAAATAACTAAATATATATATTTTTCTTTTTCCCTTGCGTCTTTTTTTTTTCATTGGTTCTTTCTTTTCCTGGCGCTGCTCTTAACTCAGACTAGTTGATCTTTCTCTTCTCCAAAAAAAATTTATCTTTCTATCTTCCCCCACAATAGGCCTCACCTTTCTCTCTCTTTCTCGTTCATCGTTTCTCTCTCTAGCTATCCACACGTAGAAACTAATAATTTCTCTCACTATTATTGTCACCGTCATTATCACCGCTCACAAACGTTTTATTTAACTAATTTAAGATATATTCACCTTTTTATTTATTAATTTGTTATTTTACTTGGTTAATTTGTGAATTTTTTAGGATAAGGGTTTTAGAATTTGGGTTTGGGGTTGGGGTTGGGGTTTTTGATGATTTTGCCTAGTTGAGCTATAATTTAAGATTAATTAGATATAAAATTAGTTAAATGAGTGTATATATTGTCTTATTTAGTTAAGTGAGTGTATGCATTATGGGTTATTTTTTTCATTGTCTTGCGGTTTTGACAAATAACATTGAAAGATACAAGATCTATTAAAAATAATTTATACATTATGGGTTATTTAATTCTCATTGGAAAACCCTGATAACATTGAAAAATATAATATCTATTAAAAAAATCTATGATTTTTTTAATTATATTCATGTATATATTGATTTATATTCATGTCAAGTGTAATTAAAACCAACAGTTTATAATAATATAATTTTAAGTGATATTGTTTTAGTAATTACTATTTTTAAGAGTTAAATATGTTTATTTTAATTAATTATCAACTATCTTGACAATTAAAATACTAAAAAAAAGCTAATAGAACATAAAAATTCATAAATAAGTAAATATAAAAAAGAAAATAATTAAATGGAATCCTTGATCAAGCTTTTACATGTTATTTTTTCTGTTGTCTTAAAACTTAATTATTTGTATGATGTTAAAGTTATACTTTAGAATGTATAGATTATACATGGTTATATTATTTAGAATGACATGGATATTAAATATAAAAAAATAACCATTATTTAAAACCTCTTATAGTGTAAATAATAAAGATTAAATAAAAAAATAAAGATACAACAAAAAAATCTTTTTTGAGCTTTAGATTTGCTCAATTGATCAGATTTTGAGTTTGTTTTTTAATGATTATAAAGTTCAAGTCCTCTCAGGGTCACTAGAGGTTCATCGACATGCACACAAACTAATCTGGACATCTATTTTAATTAAAAAAATCAAAAAAAAATTAAAAATCCCATCCATGACACATATTTTATTTGATGCCCAGGGCCAAATTCTCTGTCTATTCCTCGTAAAATCAATAATTAAACCTCGAAATCTTTTCTCTGCACAAGGCATGGAGGGGGGGTTTACGTGAAAGATCCTTTCCAGGCCAAGTGGTGGTGCCAGTCTCCTTGTCACGACTCACAGCACATGATTACACCCACTGAATTTCAACCTAGCTAGAGACCACCAGCCGCTTCTGTCAATGGGGAATTTGCCTTTCATCACATCACATAGTTCCTCAAGATGATTTAGAAATAGAAATTAGACAATGCAGTGGAGATAATCGCACTCCTCATTATTTTAATCTCCTGTTTATATGACACAGCTCTCCATCAAAGACACGCCAGGCAGTATAATTGCTTGAGTAAATGAAAAGTTATGTTTTTTTTTTTTATGGAGAATTATATTCATTGGTTGATTGATTAAGAAAGAAAATATTTTTAAATCCAGGTGATAATGTCATTATAATTCTTTATGTACCCAAATTTAATTTTATCTCAACTCTCTTTGTATTCGTAATATGATATATTTTAAAATTTATTATTTGAGGTGTTCCACCTAAATTTCTACGTTAAAATAATTTTTTAATATAATATTAAAATCTTGATGAGTAGATAATTACGAGTTTAAATTTTATTATATTTATATTTTTAGTTAAAAATCTAATTAATAATACAATGTAATGTTGATATGCATGGGGTGATTGTTCACAAAGAGTTCATGATTTTAAAATTTTTATCTGGAGCATTTGAGTTTAAAAAATTGACCAAATACAATAAAAAGATTGAATAACTCAACACGAGTAACACGAATGAGTTATCTTGTCAACTATTAACGTTAATTCTTTGACCATCTAACTATTATTAATAGTATGGTTGAAAGTGAGATTATAATTGCTTTTTAAAGTGTTTTTCGTGTTGAAATATATTAAAATAATATATTTTTTATTTTTTAAAAATTATTTTTGAAATTAGCGTATTAAAATAATCAAAAACACAAAAAAAATATTTTTTAACAAAAAAATAAAATCGAATTATCTATAAAGAATCTAGTGGCAGTGATAAAGAAGTCATGAGCTAAAATAGCCTTTCATCTTGTGATCGATTCAGTTCCAATCAAGCAATACAACTCTTTTGCTACGTAGCTGTTAACGTTAACGAGGTGTAATGTCATTTTCAATTGAATTGTTTTTTTTTAAAAAAAATTAAATTGAAAGCAAGAAAAAAATCCAAATTTTTTTTAATAATAATGGACCAAATACCAAATGAAATTATGGTTGACCAAATACCAAATGAAGCCTAAATGATTAAGAGGGTGTTTAAAAATATGGTAATAGTTGTTTTTTAAAATATTAACATAATATATTTTTTATTTTTTATATCAAATTAAATTTTAATAATAAAAAAAAGGTTTAAAACTCATTAGCGTGAGCTAGAGGTTAAATAACAACATATACTAAATAAAAAATGTACGCCACCCAAGCTTTAAATAAGCGTGTAAGAAGAACACGAGCACAATAAAACCAACATCCCCTGCAATAGAATCGTTCACAATGGCAACGGAAACAGTCAAACAGAATATGAGTGGGGCATGTTAGCCCTACAACACGGAGGAGCATCTACTTTTGCCTCACCTCTCTCTCTCTCTCTCACGTGAGTTAAAATTCTCCGCGAATCATCAAATCCTACAAAGAAAAGAAAAATCAATGGAGAAATAAAAAACAAAAAGAAAAATGGCATATTTCTCCTCTAATCTCATGCTGCTGAGCTCTATGCCATGTGGTGTGTGGCCCCATGGTGGAATCAGGAATGGGATGGAATATAGTGGGAAAGTACTGTAGCTATAATGGGTACCAGCTCATTTTTTATTTTCTTCCTTCTCTCCTCTTGCCATAATCAGCACAAGAGGCCCTTCCTTATCCAGGGTCTGGCATCGTGTTCTGTAACTCTGTATAAATATAATGGCCTAAAAAATATTGCAAACGAAGAGAAAAACAAATTGGGTCCTACATTAGAATTTTGCAAACACGATAAGAAAATAAGAAAATAAAAAAAATTGGGTCCTACACGTAACCATGGATTTTGGGGTGACTCACTGAAAATTCAACGAGAAACGTGGCTTACATCCACATTTCAATGTTAAGCTCTCCCACTACCTTGATTCGGTTAAGTGTCTCATCTCTCTCTCGGAACACTTAGGGACACATCTTTTGTTTTTTTTTGGTTAAAGAGAGACATATTATGCTTAGAACCTTGTATGAGGATCAGTTGTGAAGTCATTTTTCCTCCTTCTTTGGTGTGTTCTTTACGTGTTTCTTTGGCTGCTTGTTCATTTTGAAGACAAGCCTAAAAATGGAAGCTCTTTGCTTTCTTGGAAATCAGAGTGTGATTTATGTGGGTTTTGGTTCTTGGATCCATTTCTTCTGGTAAGCAGCAAAAGTTGGTATCTTGCTTGATATTCCCTTTTCTTTTTCTTTTTAATTACTATATATACACGCGCGACTATTTAAAGTTTGCTACTTTTTTTGGATGTTTGTTTTTCTGTTTACGCATTTCTTTTAAGTTGCTACGTTGTTGGCTGGATTTGTGATTTTGATTCTTAATAGGGTTTTGGATTTGTTTATTGGAAAGGTGGTGCAAGAAGGGAGATATTAGTTTTCTTTAATGGTGATTTCCTTTCAAGCTTTTTTAGACTTTCTTTCTGTACTAAAATTTGGAGTAAGGTGAATTTAAAAGGAAACAAATAAAAGGTGCCTGTTTGGCTGAGAAGAGTGTTGTTGAATTGAAGTGAGGTAGTTAGATTCATAGGGCTGGCCTTGTGTTTTGCAATTACACCTTTTTGTTGAATTTGGGTCAACCCCGTAATTTTTCTTGAACACGTATGATGTGATTTGTGAACTCCTTCTTCCTCTCTCTATCACTCTGTGGGATTCAGTTTCAGTTTATTTTATGTAACATCCGCGGAAGAGGCACCTTGCTCGTTCCTTTTCTCCTTGTAATTCTTACTCCTACTCTTCCTCTTTATTTCTTTATTTTTTTATGCAATTCCCATTTGCAAATTGCAATCTTGTTTTTCTATTTCTCTAAGAACCAATATCACAATCATAGAGTCCTAAAGAAATTGTATTGTTTTTATTATAACTCTGATATTGATAGTTATATTGACATTGTTAATTGTCACAAGAAGTCTTTGTATTGCCTCAATTTCCTGTTTGAGGTGAGAAACAAAGTTAAGTAACATCAAGAAAGGAAAGCCCTATGATATTGGTGTTGTGGCAGAAAAGTGAAAGCTTCAAGATTTACTCAATTACAAGCAATATATTCGAGCCAACATGGATGCCTGCGGTTTGCCTCTTTCTATGTGCTTTCCCTATCAGTTTTTTCACCACCACTAATGATTTTGAATTTTTACCTTTTGTTTTCTTTTTTCCTAATTGTTTTGATTTTTTCGGAGATCCTGATTTGAAATGTATGAGTATTAGCTTTCTTCTCATGCATGCTTCTTTTTGCAGTATACTGATGCTAGCTGTTCAAATTGCTTTTCAGATTCCTTTGGGATATGACCTTGGCAATAAGAGGCTTATATGATTCTGGAGCTTTCAAGTTTATATCGATTAGTTGGAGACAGATGATTGAAAACAAAGTTGTCTGCCATTGGTTTGCTTTGTTAGATTAGAGGCTCAAGATGGATGATACATCTGCCAATGCTCAAAAGGATGGCCAGGGTAAAGAGGATTCATTGCATAGCTTGAACCATGGAAGAGAATTATCTGGTGACAATGAGCTGGACTGTTCCCAATCAAAATCGGAGAGGGTGATGAGAAGGGTATATTCACATCACTATCTGCATTTAAAAGTTAAGCAATTGCAACGCAGTAAAAGTTGCATCAAAGATTCATTCCTTCGAGGCATTCATGTCTTAGACAATTGGATTCCAAAGCATATAACAACAATCGATGAGAAATATCTTCGTCGTTGCCTAGAATTTATACATGCCAGCACTTCTCAGTCGGCTCCATGCAATGCCTCAATGCACTTGGATTGGGGAAACATGGGTTTTTTCTCTGATGGCCTGAATATAGCTAAAACTGGGAGTGAAAATACATATGGTTTGGCCAGGTTTGATTTTGACTGTCCATTAGCTGGGACTGGGAATGTGGTCATTAGCCCAGCGGAACAGTGGATTGTTGGTTCGATCATGGGTAGCAAGAGCATGGTGAATATACTAAAGAGTCCTTTATTGCTCCGGTATGGTTCATATGACGGTGATACCAATTTTGAGAAAGTGAGTTCCAGCGAGGTTAAAGGACCAATATGTTTTAATTTGATGAACTCTCCTAGTGGATTACGTAGTTATTCACCACACAAGCTTGATAAAGAAGCACAAATTCCTGGAAGCCATAAATTTGGATCAGAGACTTTGCACAAAAGGCTTATTTCTATGTCGAGCTCAAACTCTACATGTTCTGATCAGTCTTCTTCTTCTCCGTCTGCTACTGTTACTCAGGGGACCCTCCAATGCACATGGAAGGGTGGAAACCCACACTTTGTCTTCTCCATAGACAATCAGAAGTTGGTCTATGTGGCTAACTTGTATAATGTTGATTCAGCAGATGATAAGGCTCTGGAGTGTGTGTATTTATTCCATTCAAGAAAAGGTTCCCAAAAGGAACATATGAATCATGATAAAGAGTCGCACCTTGTAGGTAAGATGAAGGTGTCAACTTCTTTTGCTCTTTGCCCAAAAAATTCAAGAATCACGCAGAGAGAATTTGTTTTATTCGGTTATGAAAATTACGTGGGAGAGTGGCAAAGTTCAAGCCATGACCTCAGGAAGAACAAGGGATTGTCAAGCAGGGTGGCAGAAGTGTTCAGGACCAGTAACTCATCCAAGAGGAGAACTAACTCCAGATTTGGTGGATCCGGTGCCATACTGGAGAATTCTTCTTGGGAGCCATTTCAAGAGAGAGATAACAACATCGATGCACTTGGTGGCACCAATCTTTTAGAAAATCATCTTCCACCAAATCTTGAATTGGCTGCCATTTTGGTGAAAGATCATCTTCCTGAAAAGCATCAGGAGAAGGCTGGAGGTTGGGGCTTGAATTTTCTCAAGAAAATGGCTGTAACACAAGCAGAAGATGTGAAATCCTCAGTGCTCCCTGCCTGTTGTGCCCAAGATAGTGGTGATTGCTCAACAAGCATTGATATTCTCATTCCAGCTGGTCTTCACGGAGGTCCAAGGACCAGAAATGGTGGTCCTTCTAGTCTTATTGATAGGTGGATATCAGGTGGACACTGTGACTGTGGTGGCTGGGACCTAGGTTGTCCATTAACAGTACTTAAAAGCAGATCAGCCCACAAAGAGTTTTCATCTCAAGCAGATACGCAAGGGGAGTGCAAGTTAGTTGATTTGTTCATAGAGGTGAGCCACATTCTGTAAAGGCTTTATCCATAATATTTAAGGTGTCCGTTGCTAGTGGTGTCTCGATGGATATAAGCCAAAACAGCTGATATAATTTGCTCCTTTTTTTATAAATCATTTTTGTTTCAAAATTTGTTTAGTTTCTTTGTTTCCTGTCCTCAATTTGTGGATTCTTTTATAAGTATTAATCTAAGCATGACCCTACTCTATTTTTCAGGGTTCAGAGAATGGTGCCCCCCCCATGAGTATGGTGAATGTCCATGATGGCTTGTATTTTGTGCACTTTCAGTCAACATTGTCAGCTCTGCAGTCCTTCTCAATTGCAGTGGCATTTATCCATACCCAAAAAGTCCCAGTCTCCAACCAAAATATGTACAGGAGTTGACATAGGAAGATTTGTGGTTCAGCTTGATCTAGTTGTAACTCCCCTACTGTATCACAGCACTTTGTAAGTCAAAATTTAAGTAATTTATACATGAAGTAGGTTGTTCATTTTTTGAAGTCTTCTGTTTTGATAGAATGTTTAGGATCATAATGTTCTTGCTGGTGATTGGGATTGGTTATCCTTTGACTTTCAGTCAAGAAACTCATGTAACCTCTATTCTATGATTGATTGTACAATTATTTTTTATGAAAAGACGTATTTTTTTATGAAAAAATAATTTCTTAAGGGCAATTATTTCTGGTGATTCAGATTGGTGCATTTGGCTATTACATGCACTTCTCTAGGGTATATGGTGGCATGTGCTTTGTAAATAGCTTAACTCATGGTGCTCCACAAGAGCGCAAATTAAGCGGTTAAATTTGTTAATTTTCAAGTGGAAATAACTGAGATCCCTTTGTGGCTCATCATGGTTCATGTTACTGCATGGTTCCCAATCATGAACTGAAACCTGTCGAATATACAGATTGAAGACTTCTTGCATTTGTAGGTAATATGAACTCCAACTGTTGCTATCTGCACTGGTGATTTTTTTATTACAGTCTTTCTCTTCTTAACCATATGCTATACACCCATTAAATCTATGGTCATAAAGAGCCAATTGGTTTTTCTGGGTATAAGCACAGCTCCATTTGTACTCACAAACTAAAATCTGATATTGCAGTTTCCGCTTAGCTTTGTTGTATTTACTGTTTATTTACTTAGTGTTATAGTGCTAACATACAAGTGTAGATTGTCTTTTTCATACTCCTTTTAAAAAAATTCAATCTCTAACTCTTTACATTTTAAGCAGCGCGTGTTGAACAATAACATGTTTAGCATGCAGTAATTCATCCTGTAGGCGTGTGATCACATTCGGGAGTTAATTTCTGTTAAAAAAATAGATATAGATTGTAAAGCTCAATTTTGCATTTCCTGGTAAAATCATGATATGAGATTCCCACTAGCAAACCTGCATGTTTCTTTTTTAGGTTATGCTTCTCTCATTGCTAAGTATGAGCAGCTCATTCTAATGCCCATGTTGTTTTGTTGAACTGGGAAAGTTCAGTTGCAACTTTAACTTTCCTATATATGTGTTGTGTGTGTTTATGACATTGTCATTCTAATGCCCATGTTGTTTTGGGCCAACTGGGAAAGTACTGTTGCAACTTTAACTTTCCTATATATATGTAGTGCATGTTATGCTGTTGTTTTATCTTCAACCAGGCTCTGATTTTATACAGCCTTCGGTTGGCTTGGCTTGGCCAGTTATGCTCCAAAGGTTCAATAAGTCAAGGTAAGCTTAGACCCTTCCAGCCTTTTTTCTTTCTTTCGTTTCTTTTGCAGGTTTTTTTTTTAAAAAAAAATTGGTACTATTAAGTATAGTCTATGGAATCAAAAGATAATTCATCGAATATGATGGAAATGTGAAATGCAGTATCCTTTGCCTTAGATGTTTCCAGAGCAAACTAAAGGAGTTAATAGCTGGACTGATCTCAAAAGCTCGCATGACGTGGTACATAGATAAAGCCTAAAGATTTTATTTCACCCATTTAATTATCTTCTATGAATATATCTATGCATTGTATTTTTTTTCTTTCTCTGAAGAATCATGGCAGTGTATCTCCTCTGTACATTATTTTTATTGTTTCTTTGTGGATGCAAGTGAGACTTGTTTCTCTGCTTCTATAATCTGGCAGGTGAATTTTTGATACATTCCGTGGTCCTTCAGTGCGTCAAGTTGAATTTATCGGTTTGTCCACTAAAGAACTGGGAAGCTCTTACTTTTCTTGACTGTAATATATTTGGTTGAAATATAATAAATCCCGCTATGTATTAATCAAGGAAGAGTTGTGTCTAGCAACAATTTTCCCTGGCACACCCCTTATAATGGATGACAGTAATATGCTGTGTCTTTTAGCATTGCAAGCAGCTCTCCTGACTTTTTCATTTTTCCTTGGTAGCTTCTGTAAACGTAGGCAGCACTCAGAACCAGGAAAGAAAGTAGCCGGACAGGAGTAGGTAGGAGATTTAATTTGGAGCAACTTGTTCATTAATTAATCACTTTTAACTGTTATACCTAGATATGATTTGACTCCGTAAATTTCTTTTTTTTCATTTGTTACATTCACTATATATTATAAATGGTGCGCAGAATATTATGATATATGAACACGTGAGTTCAAGTGAATACTAACTGGAGCAATGAAACTGTTTAAGGTATTTGTTATGGTTGCTGAATCCTTTCTTCCTTACTGGTCACCTATGGTTATCTGTCGTGTATATATTGCGTAGTTGGGTAGCAATGCTTTGTATTCAACCAACCATGAGGATGTAATAGGTAGCATGGATTTTCTGCCAAACGTATTATAGATAACTTTCTCTAGGTTGTCTTTAACTCTTGTCCTTTGGGACAGTTTTTATTCTGGTGCAGGGGAGATTACATTGCAAATCTTCATGATCAAGGCAGGCACCTTCTTGTCAGATATTGAAACATGGAAAACAAACTTATCGTGATCAGGGCATCATCCTCCCATTAAATACGCTTTACAGTCGATCATTCCGCTTGCATAGCAAGTCCTTGTCCCTGCATCTGACATGCAAAATGTACCTGTCTTTCCAGGATCATGACTTGACTGTCTCAGGTTAACAATGTTATCCAGACCATGAAAGAGGTTCCGTTCATCGGTTGACTGAATGCTGGGCCTGCCTGTCAAGGCATGCTCTGTAAAGATTATCTAATTTGACGAGGAGAATGCTTGGATCTTGAAATAGCACAGGAGGGTTACATTACAGTGAGAAAAGACAGTCTCGTAGCATGTAAACTTGTCAATTTCTCCTCCCTGCTTTCTTTCTCACAAAATTTCATTTTTCACGTCAACTAGACCATGACTTCTAGAGCAGTCTCGAAAGTTTTAAAATTTCTAGAGGAATTACCGAAATGGCTCGGTTAACTGGGTCTAAATTCAAGCAGACAAGGAACTCCTGTTCTTAAAAAAATCAGCTGCATCATCTCCTCCCATGGTGGTGATTTTTGTTTTAGGTTGTTTTACTTGGTGTTGAAGAATCAAAAGGAAGTTAATGACCCTACTTTTGGAAAGATAGGAGCATGAGCCTCGCCCGAGCTATGTCTGTGGAGCTATTTTCAGAAGCTTTACATGAATCAAGAGCATGGAAAATCATGAAAACGAACTAGAACACCACCTGGTTTACCATTTAACTGAGTTTCCCTTGCATTTACTTAAGTGTATTTAAGAAAATTTAATAATCTTTTTTTTTTTTAATATTGACTTGAAAAAAAGTGTCTCTTACATCAATAAATTGACCCTTTAGATTACTTGTAGTGTTTACATTACAACTAATTTATCATGTGAAAAAAAAAAACAATTTGTCTTCAAATTTCTTATTTTTCAAAAATCCTTCAAAACCCAGTATTTATTTTTTATATTAACATACCAAAATAATAATAAAATATTAAAAAACATTAATTTGATATATTAAATATATTTTTAAACATTAATTCTCAATGTTGAATCATTAAATTTGGATAGGCCTGTTTTACAAATTCAAATACGACTAGTTGTTTTTTTGATGATTAAAGATGAATTTTACTTTTCCATTCCCATCTCATGTTTATTGGATTCGTGAGAAATAATCTTTTTCTCTATAAAACTTGGGGCAGGTTCAAAAATTCCTCATCAACACAGTGAGAAAAACCAACATTAAATTGATATAAATACTAAATTTCAATATAACTATGAAACATTAATTAAATATGAATAAAAATAACATAAATCAATTTTTTTTAAAAAAATACTTCAATGGATAAATTTCTCAAGAGGTATATTTAACGAAAAACTAATAATAATGATGGTGTGAGGTTGAGTTTTTCACCTAACCGGAGGCAATGTTCCTTATAGCCATTTTAATTTTTTTTTAATTATAGAAAACACTAAAAGGTTGAAGTTTTTTTATTGAACACGTCATTCTTTTATATCTTATTGAGTACTTATTATTTTTTTTTATCCTAAAACTTTTTTTTTTTACATGATTGCATTTTTTTGGGGTAAATAAAAGGATAGTTGAATTGGATTTGTTGACCAGGAGAAAATTAAAAAAAAATCAAAATAAAAAAGACATCACAAATGAATGATGGTTTTAAAGTTCTTATAAAAAATTCACTTTGTCCTCACACTCCATGTATTATATTTATTTGATCCTTCAATGCTTTTTCAATTCAATTTTGGTATAAAAAAGTTTATTTTTGTTATTTTTTAGTTACTGATTTGAAAAATAAGAAGGAGATTGCTGGATTCCAACAATGAAAAGAGAAAATTATTATTGGTTCCGATTTCGACCACCAAAACAGTTGATTATTTTGTCAAATGATTTTATTTGATGAGGGGATTTCAATTTATATTTTTTTTCTTACACTAAAAGTGCTTAAAAAATAGATATGAGATCAAGAAGATTTTTAGTTTCTACTTGATTTTGGCTTTTGGGATAGTTTTTTGGTTTTTTCAAGTTCATTGATGGATTTATTAAGACACAAGGGTGTTTTCATAGATGTTTTGTATAAAAAATTGATTGAAAATAAGTTTTGAGTACAAAACCTTTACCCTAATTTTTTGGGCACCATAATAGCTGAAATCCAAGTAAAGTTAGAAGACGCGTTATCTGACTTATTTTTCTTTTAAAAAAATTAGTCTCACATTCTGGCTTGTCCTCCTAAATGGATCAGGCCCAACGATGCCTAACCTTTGTTTTGAAAATTTAGCTTTTAAAAAAAATCATGTTTTTTTAAATGTGTTGTTTAAAATAATTTTTTTAATTTATATTTAAATTAATAA